>Ga0075115_10000264_pt1 | contig 26161 bp, 29 predicted proteins | sample AntAceMetag02UKH_FD_69785 | JGI IMG/M metagenome (GOLD analysis project Ga0075115, IMG submission 69785) | Saline lake microbial communities from Ace Lake, Antarctica - Antarctic Ace Lake Metagenome 02UKH | ecosystem: Environmental > Aquatic > Non-marine Saline and Alkaline > Saline | place... | reverse complement strand
ACTCTTAAGGAGATGTTCAATATGTATCTTCTTCAGGATTTGGATATTATTTGCGATATTACGAAAGATGGAGATATAAGGTTGGTTGCGCTTGAAGTGCCAGGTCCAAGTTCTGTGACTGTTAATGCGGATAATGAAGATGCCCTCGAGCTTGCGCTGGTAAATATAATTTCTAAGAGCCTGCTTTCTGGTTCTGTTATTGGGACTAATAGATCCTCCTCAGCAGGCAATGCGATTTCTAAGGTAGGTAAAGGGCCTGAGCTACTGGAGTACCTCAATTCTAAGGAATATCTGGCTACTATTCGTGAGCTAGAGTACAAACTAAGTTTCCCACAGCTCGATTACAGGGCATTATCAGCAATGCAGATGGCCCTATTGTTCAGAATTGATAATAGCCTCTTTTTAAAGAATAGAGAAAGAATATTGTCTGTACTAGAAGAATCTCTAAGAGACGAAGACCTTTATATGAAATTATTATCTATGGCGGGATTGGCGTCTTTGAGCAGCCTGGATGCTGACGTACTATTAGAGAATAAGGGTGATATCTTGTCTATTCTTGAGACTGGTATGCATAGCGGTATATCGCATTATAAGCTGATATCAGCTATCGGGCTATTGTTGCTTTCTGATGTTGATAAAAACACATCAGATAAATATTTTAAGATGGCATCCGCTATAGTAGAAAAAAATCTAAAGGGAAGCGATCCAAGCAACAGGCAATTGGCAGAGATGGCGTCTCTGGTCATAACAGGAAAAGATGCTCCATACGCAGCAGGCACAGATGCCTCGTTTAACGACAAGATGCCTGAGCTGCGGCTGAAAGATAGAGATTTTTCACCTCCTGCCGGTTTACCTAAATCCTCCTCATCAGATTTTAACAGCAGGGAGGTAAGCAAGCTTGAAGCAATCAATATCGATGAATTGATGACTTTATTAACAGGCGAGGAAGGTATTAAGAGTGCCGACTTATTTATAGCAGCAGATGCGGTGGATCTCATATCAGAATTTGACAAAGAAGTAATTGAGCGATATATAGAGATAGATGAGATAACAGATGTCTTTGCTAGTTATTTGACAAGTGGTAACCCCTGGACAAGGGCGTATGCTGTTGCAAAGTTATCCGGATTAGATAAAGATCTCCCCGAGCCATATATAAAAGATGTTATAGACTTTTTAAGAAGCAATAAAGCTTTTGGGAGTAGTGTTCGAAAGACACAACTAAGGGCAGCAGCTATCCTATCCAAATTTGATAGAGATCTGCTCGGCTCGTATATGAATCCGGATGATATAGTACAATTTTTAGCAGGAGAAAAAGGTTTTGAAAATAGCACTCCATCAACAAGAAAATATGCAGCGGAACTATTATCCGGCTTTGGCAAAGACGCGATCGCTCCATATATAGATATAAAAAGGGTAACAACTAGTTTAGTTAACTATCTTGAAGGTGCTGATGACCTATGGAGAAAGGCAAGGGCAACGTCAGCATTACAGCAATTACTTGGAAAGGATAACTTCCCGGTGATATTCAAGCTCGTTTTTACCGGTCCGGATTATAAAGAACCTCTTACGATTCTTGTGAAGGATGCTTACAAGCTTAGAGATATGTTGAACCAGTCTCTCAGCCCGATTACAGGGAGTTCCTTTATCACTGTATCAGACGATAGTATCCGTTTATTGCCTCATATTAAATCTTCTTCAGCAGGCGATCTATCAGTAGATGATCTTGAGGATAGGGTAACCTTCTTAGTAGGTGAAGAGGGCCTAGGAAGTACCGATGAACGTACTAGGGCATTTGCGGTAGAATACTTGTTAGAATTGCCGGAGAAGGGCTATGCATCGCATAAAGATAAGATAGTAGCTGTTTTAAAAGATGGTTTGACAAACATAGATCCGGTTATCAGATCAGATGCGGCAAAAGGTCTCGCCAGCTTCGATGTGGGAACACTCTCAGAGCATGGGTTGGACCCATTGAAGGTAATAAGTGCCTTACCATTCGATATGCCCATAGCACCGGTTGGGCCAACAGTTCCTTTATCTAAGAGTTCCTCATCAGGGCTATCCCTTACACCAGAGGAGATAGAGAATATTGAGCTTGCCGCTAAGGCAGCCAATTTAAGTAACGTAATAGGTACTATAGTATACGATGATACTAAACTCTCAGATGAACAACAGCAGAAACTCCAAAACTTAATAGGCACAGGCAAGGATAGCCTTCTTACGGATCTTGAGGCAAAGTTAGGAGGCTGCAAGGTAAGACTTATGTCTCAAGGTGGTATTGAGGATAATGTTAATACAATAATAATCTCAACTGAGCAACTAAGTGGTTTTGAGCAGGCTAAGTTTTTTATTGTAGAACAGGCAAGTCAGGATATGGCCAGAGACATGAGTTACGCTAAGATAGTCCCTCTTATAGCGATAGCAAAGGGGTTGTTAGGCTTAGAAAATATTAATGAGCATCATGATCTTTACCTAGCGCTTAAAGCCGCGATAAAAAGCTTAAGCCGAGGTCAGCTTAATGATAGTGCAATTGAGGCAGCTATTACAGCCTATATAACTGATAAGCTGATCTTTATAATGCTGCCTCTTCCAACATCTTATGATTATGACAATCTTGAGCAGTTACAGCGCCAGGCGCTTATGGTACTGATCGCCGCTTAGGCTTAAGTTGACAAATATTGCCTGCCCTGCCTACCGGCAGGCAGGCAATGCAGAAACTGTCAACTTAGAGGAATATTGTCTAATACAATATATACTTTACTTTGTAATTACCATTTGCTATACTATCTTCTATGAAAAGCAAGTTATTTACAGTACTAAGAATATTCGTAAGCGCATTTCTTATAGGCCTGCTTTTTTGGCTTATGCGCGATAGTCTTCCCAGCATATACACAGCCATAAAGAGCGCCAACAGGCCACTTCTTTTATTAGGATTTCTCGTCTATGCTAGCACAAGTATCTTGATAGGCTTCAGGCTCCAAAAAGTACTGTCTGTGCAGGAGATTAACCTAAGCGTAAAAGAGTCCACATACCTTACATTCATAGGTTATTTCTTTAATAATTTTATGCCAACCTCTTTTGGTGGCGATGTTCTAAAGGCCTATTACGCCGGAAAAAAATCAAATAAAAAAGCAGGGGCGTTTGCCGGCGTATTTATGGATAGGGTTCTTGCTCTGATACCGTTTACATTTATACCTGCTATCACTATTACATTCTTCGCGCATAAGATAAATAACAGACTTATCGTTGCTGCGGTATACTTGCTATTTGTAGGTTGCATGGTATTCGTATGGCTTCTGCTTCATAAGAAGACAGCAAAATACCTCGCTTTTATAATAGAACCTTTTAAGGAGAAATTCTGGTATGAAAAGATTAAAAGTGGTTACGAATTTTTAAATCTCTATTCACGGCACAAGGTAGTATTGACATGGAGTCTTATCTTATCAGGCACCGCGCAGATATTATCTATAGTAGCCACGTATTTATATGCGAGGGCGCTTGGTGTAGACTATGTTAGCATAGGGATATTTTTTATTATCGTGCCTATTGTAGCTATTGTGACACTTACACCATCCTTAAACGGGCTGGGTGTAAGAGAGGGTGCTTTTGTATACCTCTTGAAGGCGTATATGCCCAGTGAAAAGGCGTTCGCGTTATCTATCCTTGTTCTTGCCTCGTTAATATTATTCAGTATCTTTGGTGGTTGTGTATACGGTTTTAAGAAAAGCATATTTACATTAAAGGCAGAGGAGGCTAAATGATGGATAAGGAATTGCTTGATATACTCGCGTGTCCGGCTTGTAAAGCTGATGTAAAGCTTGAAGGGGGCAGGATAGTCTGTACTGATTGCGGCAGGCGCTATCCGATTAATGATGATATACCGGTTATGCTTGTAGATGAGGCTGAGCTGCCCGATAAAAATGAAAAAAAGTAAATCAAGAGGGGAAGAGAGTAAAATGAAAAAAGTACTCGTAATACATGGTCCGAATCTTAATCTTTTAGGTAAGAGAGAAGAAGATATTTATGGCAAGATGAGCCTTGAGGATATAAATAACTCTCTAGCCGAAAAAGCAAAGGCGCTTGGTATAGGCGTAGATTTTTTCCAGTCCAATCATGAAGGGGATATGGTCCAGAGGATACAGGATGCCAAAGATGAAGGTTTCTCCGCTATATTGATAAATCCTGCCGCGTATACGCATACGAGTGTCGCTTTGCGCGACGCGGTAAGTGCTATAGACATACCGGTTGTGGAGAGTCATATATCTAATATATATGCGCGGGAAGAATTCCGTCATACGTCTTTAATAGCCCCTGTTGCCGCTGGGCAGATAGCGGGTTTTGGCGTAAATAGTTATATTCTCGGGCTTGAGGCGATAGTAGAACTGATCAAATGATTATCGCGGATAGGATAAAAAAGACAAGGCGCGCTTTAAAGCGCTTTAATGCGCAGGCGTTAATCGTATCGAATCCATCGAATATATTTTATCTAAGCGGATTTAGAGGAGACGACTCTGTTCTTCTTGTTACTCCTGATGAGAATTACATAATAACCGATTTCAGATTTGAACAAGAGGTGGCAAAGAATTCCCCCGGATCTGAGATAATTACAGGCCAAGGTAACATTTATCAGAAGATAGCCAAGCTCACAAAGAGGCTTTCCATAAAACATATAGGCTTTGAGTCTGCGCATATTAAGGTCAGGCAAGCGGAGATATTGGGCAGTTTGATCGCAGGTAAACTTATTCCTGTCGTAGATATTATTGAGAACTTAAGAATTATAAAATATCCCGACGAGATAGCTGCTATCAGGACTTCCGCATGTATAGCAAAGAAGGTATTAAAAAGGATTATTAAAGAAATTAAAAATGGTAAGACTGAGAAGGATATAGCTACCCAGATAGATTTTCTTTTAAGAAAAGAAGGGGCAGATAAGAACTCCTTTGATACTATCGTTGCTTCAGGTGAGAATTCCAGCATGCCACACGCGAGGCCACAAAAGAGGAAGATCAGGACCGGGGACGCTGTGGTACTTGATTTTGGCGCGACTTGCGATGGCTATAGTTCTGACTTGACAAGAACCTTCTTTGTAGGTAAAATATCAAAACATCTATCATTACTATATAATACAGTATCAATCGCGCAGAAAAAAGCTATAAGCAGGGTTAGTCCTGGCGTGAAGATCTCTGAGATAGACAAGGCAGCACGAAGCTACATAACTGAGAAAGGTTTCGGAGATTATTTTGGTCACGCGACAGGCCATAGTATAGGTATAGATGTTCATGAATTACCCGGTATCAATTCCAAAAATTATGCTACACTTAAAGAGGGCATGGTCTTTACTATTGAGCCAGGTATATATATACCTGGTTTTGGCGGAGTGCGAATAGAGGATATGGTCTTGGTAAATAAAAAAGGATGTGAGGTCTTGACCCGATGATAGCTACTAGTGATTTCAAGAACGGTATCTCTATAATATTGGATGGTGTGCTTTTTCAGATAATCGAGTTTCAGCACATAAAGCCGGGTAAGGGAGGTGCTTTTGTACGTACAAAACTTAAGAATATGCGCACAAAGGCTGTTATAGACAGGACCTTCAGGGCAGGCGAAAAGGTTGAAGATGCCTATGTGACGACAAAAAAGATACAGTATACATACAATTCCGGTACCAGCTTTTTCTTCATGGATTCAGAGACTTACGAAGAGGTTCTTATCCCCGAATCGGTTATAGGCGATGATAAGAAGTTCCTAAAAGAGGGTTTAGAGATAACATCCCTCTGGCATATAGACCAGATCGTGGATATCAACCTTCCTCCGGCGGTAGTCTTCAAGATCGAACATACCGAACCGGGCATAAAAGGTGATACCGCAAAAGCGGCTTTTAAGCCGGCCAATATAGAGACAGGCGCCGTAGTTTTGGTGCCTCTTTTTGTTAATACAGGCGATAAGATAAGAGTAGATACCCGTACGGGTAATTATTTAGAAAGAGCATGAATCAGGTAAAGGCAAAGATAAAGGTAAAGAGTTGCGTAAAAAATATAGAATCTCTACCTCTACCTTTACCTATACCTATTTTTTAAGGAGATAACCATGAATCTCAAAGAGATCAAAGAGATAATAAGCCTTATGAATGAGCACAACCTCTCGGAGATTGAGGTAGACAAAGGCGACCAGAAGATTAAACTCAAGAAGGCTACAGGCCAGTCTGCTGGCGTTGTCTTCGAGCAGCCAGCCTTTACTGCACCGGTAGCGCAACAGATCCAAAGGCAGGATATTAAAACACCTGAACCTGAAGTTAAGCCATCAAACCTTATAGAGATAAAGGCCCCTATAGTAGGTACATTCTATAGCGCGCCTTCACCTGAAGCAGCGCTGTTTGCCGAAGTGGGTCAGGAGATAGAGGTTGGCCACGTGGTCTGCATTATAGAGGCCATGAAACTCATGAATGAGATAAAGTCAGAGGTTAAGGGCAAGATAGTTGATGTATTAGTTGAAAATGCTGATCCGATTGAATTCGGACAGATACTCTTTCTTATAGAACCGTCATAATAATATGTTTTCAAAGATCTTAATCGCCAATAGAGGCGAAATAGCTTTAAGGATAATACGTGCCTGCAAAGAATTAGGCATCAGGACCGTAGCCGTATATTCAGAAGCTGATGTAAATTCTCTCCATGTAAAGTTTGCGGATGAGGCCATCTGTATAGGTGCGCCATCCTCAGCAAGCTCATATCTTAACATACCAGCCATTATAAGTGCCGCGGAGATAACAGATGTAGAGGCTATCCATCCTGGCTATGGTTTCTTAGCGGAGAACGCGCATTTCGCCGAGGTATGTGAATCCTGTCAGATAAAATTTATCGGCCCCCGACCCGAAAGCATGAAGCTTTCAGGCGATAAGATGGCGGCCAAGCTTGCTATGAAGAAAGCAGGTATACCAACGATCCCGGGAAGCAAGAGTGTAATAAATACAAAAGAGGAAGCGTTAAAGGTTGCCAAGGAGATTAAATACCCTGTTATTATAAAGGCCAGCGCCGGCGGCGGCGGAAAAGGTATGAGGGTAGCTCACAATGATGTCAGGCTGGGAAGCGCTTTTTATATGGCACAGAACGAAGCAGAGGCAAATTTTGGCGTTCCTGACGTTTATATAGAAAAGTGTATTGAGAATCCCCGTCACGTCGAATTTCAGATATTAGCGGATGAGCATGACCATATAGTACATCTTGGTGAAAGAGATTGCACTATCCAGCGCAGGCACCAGAAACTCATAGAAGAGTCGCCCTCTCCGAGCCTTGATCCCAAGCTGCGTAAAAAGATAGGTGAGCTCGCGGTAAAGGGCGCTAAACAGATAGGCTATGTCAATGCCGGTACAATGGAATTTCTGGTTGATAAGAATGATGATTTTTATTTTATGGAGATGAACGCGCGCATACAGGTCGAGCATCCTGTTACCGAGATGGTAACGGGTATAGATCTTATAAAAGAACAGATAAGAGTCTCATCCGGAGAAAAACTCGGATATGACCAGAGCGATATCGTTATAAGAGGCCATGCCATCGAATGCAGGATAAACGCGGAGGACCCTGATAATAATTTCATGCCTTCACCGGGCAAGGTCGACAGGTTCCATGTCCCGGGGGGTAGAGGCGTCAGGGTCGACAGCCACATCTACGCGGATTACAGCATACCTCCATTTTATGATTCCATGATAGCAAAGGTTATAACGCATGGCCAGACTAGAAGTGAGGCCATATATATAATGCACAGGGCGTTGGATGAATTTGTAATAAGGCCGCTTAAGACGACCCTACCATTTCATATGAGGGTCATGACAGATGACGCCTTTATAAGAGGCAAGATAGATACGAGTTATGTTGAGAAATTTTTAGGCGAATCAAACACATAAACCAAGGAGTAAAGCAGCATGAAGAGGATCGGAGTTTTGACAGGTGGTGGTGATTGCCCGGGCTTAAATCCGGTAATCAGGGCGGTAGTAACAAAGGGAATAAAATTAGGTTATGAAGTAGTTGGTATTAAGGATGGATGGAAAGGCCTTATCGAGGGTTCAACGATGAAGCTTAGCGAGAGTACTGTTTCAAAGATACTTACAAGAGGCGGAACTATTCTCGGTACGAGCAGGACTAATCTATATAAGGATCCACAGGATAAGGACAAGGCTATCAAGAATTTTAAGAAATTAAATCTTTACGCTTTAGTAGTGATAGGCGGCGAGGATACACTCGGTGTCGCTAATAAGCTTAATAAAGAAGGTCTTAATGTGGTTGGCGTACCAAAGACGATCGATAATGATTTAAATGCGACGGATTTTACATTTGGTTTTGATACAGCTATAAATATCGCTACTGAATGCATTGACAGACTTCATACAACAGCTGAGAGCCATCATCGTATCGTGGTCTGTGAGGTTATGGGCCGTCATGCCGGATGGATAGCTGTTTATACAGGCATAGCCGGTGGAGCGGACGTTGTTCTTATTCCGGAGGAGCGCATAGATGTTAAAGAGGTCTGTGATACATTGAAAAAAAGCTATAAAAAGAATAAGGGTTATGGGATAGTTGTGGTATCAGAAGGCGCTCAGTTTAAAAAAGGAGATATGGTTCTTCAGGAGGAAAAGCTTGATTCATTCGGCCACGTAAGGTTAGGCGGTATCGGTAACAGGCTTGCTGAGATTATAGAGGAGGTTACAGGTTTTGAGACAAGAGTTGCTGTACTCGGCCATATTCAAAGAGGTGGTACTCCTACCGTTATGGACAGGGTCCTTGGCACAAGGTTTGGAGTGATGGCGATAGATCTTGTAGATAGCGGCAGGTTTGGCAAGATGGTAAGCCTAAGCGGCAGCAAGATAATCGCGGTCCCCTTAAGCAAAGGTGTTGCCAAGCTTAAGACCGTTGATAAGAAACTTTTTGATGTAGCAAAAGTATTTTTTGGATAATTAGCAGACAGCTTTACAGTTTACAGCCTGCCAGGCTTAAAACTGTGCTAAGGTGTCTGCTTATAAAAGGAGCCAATTTATGGCAGATATAATCAAAGAGATAATAAAGGAATCGATCAAGGTAAAAGAGGCAGTATTAAGCAAGCTCTCCAAGGATATCAGGCTCACATCAAACATGATTGCGACATCATTGAAAAAAGGTGGGAAGTTAATACTATTTGGCAATGGTGGTAGCGCCGCGGATGCTCAGCATATTGCCGCGGAATTTATCGGAAGGTTTAAGCTTGAGAGGCAGGGATTAGCATCTATCGCGCTTTCGACTAATACATCGGTTATCACATCTATTGCCAATGACTATGGCTATGAGGAGATATTCTCTAGGCAGATGGAGGCTGTTGGCTCTGAAAAAGATATTGTAATAGGTATCTCAACAAGTGGAAACGCGAGAAACGTTATAAGTGGCCTTTTGGAGGCAAAGAAGATGGGGCTTAAGACAATAGCCTTGACAGGCTCAGGCGGTGGGGAGATGGCAACATTCACTGATGTCGCTCTTGTGGTGCCTTCTGACAATACAGCGCGAATACAAGAGGCGCATATTGTTATAGGCCATATTATATGTGAACTCGCGGAGCAAAACCTTTTTGGTAAATAATGATATCTGGTAAGATAAAGTCCCCTAAGGTGTTAAAGGCTATAATATCAGGCCTAAAGAAGAAAGCAAAAAAAATAGCCCTTACTAATGGCTGTTTTGATATCCTTCATTATGGTCATGTAAAATATTTAGAGGACGCTAAAAAAAGCACAGATTATCTTGTCGTTGCCGTAAACAGCGATGATTCAGTAAAGAGACTAAAAGGAGCCAAGCGCCCGCTTTGCGTGTTGAATGACAGAATGAAGGTATTATCCGGGCTCTCGAGCGTAGATTACATCGTATCTTTTAATGAAGATACGCCGCTTGAGATCATACAATATCTCAAGCCAGACATACTTATAAAGGGCGCGGATTACAAGATAAAAGATATAGTTGGAAATGATATAGTAAGATCATATGGTGGCATAGTAAAGAGGGTAGAATATTTAAAAGGTCACTCAGTTACTTCCCTTATAAAAAAGATCGTTACGCGTTATGGCGGATAATAAGAAGGTACTTCGTATTATCGACGTCAATTTAAACCGCGCAAAAGAAGGATTACGCTGCTGCGAAGAGGTGGCGCGTTTTATTTTAGATGATAGCGCCTTGACAAAGGCGTTAAAATTTTTACGGCATAATATAGAAGAGGTGGCCGCGTCATCGGGTATTAAAAAATCGTCTCTTTGCGCGGCGCGCGATGTAAAGACTGATTGCGGAAAGAGCCCTTGCGTTTTAGAAAAAAAGGATGATTGGCAAGGCATATTTCTTGCCAATATACAGAGGGTAAAGGAAGCGCTGCGCGTTCTTGAGGAGTTTTTCAAACTTATTGACGATACCTCCTGCGAGAGATTTAAGGCCCTGAGGTTTGAGGTCTATGAGCAGGAGAAGATATTCGTGGGAAGGCATTTAAAGTGACACAGATAGAACACGCTAAGAAAAATCGTATTACAGATATAATAAGGCGCTCTGCCAAGAGAGATGGCGTGACCTGCAAGTATATCATTGCCGGCCTTAAAAGAGGCACTATTGTTATACCCGCCAACAGGCTCCGCAATATAAAGACCCCCTGTGCTATCGGAAAAGGACTTCACACAAAGATAAATGCAAATATAGGCACCTCACCTTATCGCGGCAGTATAGCCGAAGAGCTAAAAAAGCTTGATGTCTGCGTGAAGTATCAGGCTGACACCGTAATGGACTTAAGTACTGGTAAGAATCTAAATCGCGTGAGAAAGGCTATCCTTGAAAAGTCCCCCCTTCCTGTAGGTACAGTGCCCTTATATGAGATAGCTGTAAATAGGCGGGAGGCAGGTAAACCATTTTTTAATGTTTCGCATAATGAGATATTCGATGTTATTGAAAGCCAAGCAAGGGAAGGCGTTGACTTTTTTACAATTCATGCCGGTGTTACCAGAAAGGTAATAAGCCTTTTAAAAAAATACGGCCGGGTAGCCGGCATTGTAAGCAGGGGCGGTGCGCTGATAGCGGATTGGATGAGGAAGAACAAAAAAGAGAACCCTCTTTTTGAGAATTTCGACAGAGTAATATCTATCGCCAAGGAGTACGATATCTCTCTAAGCCTTGGGGATGGATTAAGGCCCGGCTCAGTTTGTGATGCGACAGATAAGCCGCAGATAGAGGAGCTTAAAATATTAGGCATGCTCGCGAAAAAGGCACGCGCGAAAGGTGTACAGGTTATGATAGAGGGCCCCGGCCACGTACCAATTAATCAGATAGAGAAGAATATGAAATTACAGCAAAAATATTGTGATAACGCGCCTTTTTATGTATTAGGGCCTCTAGTTACGGATGTAGCGCCGGGTTATGATCATATCACATCTGTAATAGGAGCGACACTTGCAGGCTTACATGGAGCTGATTACCTATGTTATGTAACGCCGGCTGAGCATCTAAGCATCCCTACACTTGAAGATGTCAAAGATGGCCTGATAGCATATAGGATAGCGGCTCACAGCGCGGATGTAGCTAAAGGCATAAAGGGAGCTATTGACTGGGACAGGAAGGTCTCTATTTTTCGTAGGAAACGAGACTGGAAGGGGCATATAGGTTCATCTATAGATCCTGAGAGGGCAGAGAGCATTCACAAGCGGTTTAAGACAGAGTCTGAGGACCTGTGTACTATGTGTGGTGAATACTGTCCATTAAAAATATCGGAGAAATTGTAGGGCACCGTTAGATAAGTTTTTGAGACCCGTTGTAATGGTGCACTAAGAGAGGGGGTGCGGGGGAGATGCTCCCCTGCGCTTGGGGGGTGCTCAGCGAGCAAAGCGAGCGCCAAAGGGGGGCTTGCCCCCATAGTGGAATTGCGTAGTTAACGATTTCACATAGTGCTAACAATTAAGTTAACGGAGCAATAATGGGTATAGTTGTAGTAGGTTCGGTTGCTATTGATGATGTTACGACACCTTTTGGCAAAAACCATAATGCCCCCGGCGGTTCAGCGACATATTTTTCTTTGAGCGCGTCAAATTTTACAAAGGTTAAATTGGTCGCTGTTGTTGGAGAGGACTTTCCTAAGAAGTATATATCGCTTCTTAAAAAGAAGAATGTGGATCTTAAAGGCCTGGAGATAAAGAAGGGTAAGACCTTCAGATGGAAAGGCAGTTATGATTGGGATCTCGATAATGCCAAGACGCTCGCGACAGATTTAAACCTGTTTAAGGATTTTAAGCCTGTCCTGCCTAAAGAATATATAAATGACGATATTCTATTTTTGGCAAATATTGATCCTGAACTTCAGCTCGATGTGCTTAAGCAGTCCAAGGCGAAGATAGTCGCGGCAGATACGATGAATCTCTGGATAGAACACAAAAGAAACAAGCTCCTGCAGGTGTTGAAGAGAATAGATATTGTAATCCTTAATGAATATGAGGCAAGACAGCTAACCAAAGAGGGAAACCTCTTAAAGGCCGCGAAAAAGATAATCTCCTGGGGCACTAAAAAGGTTGTTATTAAAAAAGGTGAAGACGGGGTGCTCTTTGTCTCAAAGGATACCTTTTTTGCTTCTCCGGCGTATCTTATGGAGGATGTCTATGACCCGACAGGTGCAGGGGATACCTTTGCAGGGGGATTCTTAGGTTACCTTTCAAAGGCCCCAAAGATAAATGACGCGGCTATTAAGAAGGCGCTCGCTTATGGCACTGTAATGGCGTCTTTTACAGTAGAGAGCTATGATATAAGCAGTCTTTCAAAGCAGAACAATAAGGCTATTGAAAAGCGGTTTAAGCTATTTAAGAAACTTTGTAGTTTTTGATCTTTCGCAATAGGATGGTTCTTTGCAATTAAAGCAGGCTTGTTGTATCTGCTCATATCTCTTGCCTTCACAGCGCAGGTATTTTTGCCATATATTTAAAATCCATGGCAAAAAAATCCAATGCGCTGTTAAAGGCAAAGATATAAGCAGATAATGAAATAGTTTAGTTGCAATTGGAGCAAAATCTAAATAGCTGCTTGCGGCTTTGCCGGAGTAGTGCTTTGGCTTTTTTGCCGTAATTTAAAACTAACGGCAAAATACCAGCAATACGAAGGCAAGAGCCGTAAGCAACTATCTCTATATGCATAAGCAGGATTCGTATCTGCTTTCATTGCAAAGAAACTATTAATTATTTGCGTAAAATGCCAAAGCGTTGCGTGTGATGAGAGTTTTGCGGGGGTAATTCAGTGGTAGAATGCAAGCTTCCCAAGCTTGACGTCGCGGGTTCGAGTCCCGTCTCCCGCTCCATATTAGGGTGAGAACTTTAAAAGGTAAAGAAAAAGTTTAATGAAAAGATTACTGATTTTAATATTGTTGGCAGCGCTTTTATCCGGATGCGCTATTACCTCCACACCAACCGTTGCTACCAAGGCGCTTCCTGTGCCATATCGGCAAGGTACCTATCACACCGTCCATAAGGGGGAGACGTTATGGAGGATAGCAAAGGCGTATAATACGGATATAAAAAAGATAATAGACGCTAACAGGATGCCTGATGCCTCCAATATAGACGTAGGACAGAAGATTCTTATCCCTGGGGCTAAAAAGTCTGTCAAGGTCAATCAGTATGCCCCCGTAGCGGTTAGAAGCAAAAAGGGTTATATATGGCCATTGAAGGGTAAGATCATATCATATTATGGCTCAAAGATTGATGGAGTGAAGAACAAGGGCATAGATATCAAAGTAAAGAAAGGTCAGCCTATAGTCGCCTCCAGATCGGGGAAGGTAGTCTTTTGCGATGAAAAAGTCAAGGGCATGGGCAAGGTTATTATACTTGAGCATAAGAACGGTTATTCCACTCTCTACGCGCATAACGCGGAGAATCTTGTAGATTGTGGTGAAAACGTAGAACAGAACCAGGTAATAGCAAAGGCCGGAGATACCGGCAGGGCCGCTACGCCGTCACTCCATTTTGAGATAAGAAAAGGCCACAAACCCAAAAACCCATATTATTATCTGCCATGATGCATTTTGAAGAACCTGTAGTCGGAAAAGAATTTTTTGCCAGAGAGGATATCTTAAAGTCTTTGCATGAAAGCGCAAAGGCTATACAGGATGGATATCGTCATAACATAGCATTGGTAGGTAGCGGGCTAATAGGTAAGAGCTCTTTATTGCTGCAGTTCCTGAGCAAGATAGACGGTTCGGATAAACTGCTTCCAATATACTTGAATTTAAAAAGTTCCAGCATCGAAGAGTTTTGCTATAACTTCATGACTAGGCTCTTGTACCATGGCCTTAAGAAGCGCAAGCGGTTGAAAGAATCATATGAATTGGATTACCTTCTCAGGAGCGCGAAAGGTATTTTCCCAAAAAGCTGCGATCTCATAAAAAGAGTAAACACGCTTATTGGCGAGAGCAATTATGAAGATGCGTTTTCCGAGGTTTGGGATTTAAGCGTTATCTTAAGCGCGGAGTCAGGATGTTTCCCGGTCATTGTACTTGATGAATTCAGCCTTATATCTAATTTTCCCGTGAAAAAGCCGTTCCAGGTCTTAGGCCAGAAGATAATGGTCCAGCAAAAGACGCTGTTTCTGCTTTCAAGCTCCAGCACTCTTTGCGCTAAGAAGATACTTTCAGAAAAGCTGTCATTGCTTTTTGGCGGATTTAAGGTTATCGATATAGGTGTGTTTAGCCCATCAGAGGCAAGAGACTTTCTGTGCGCAAAATGCAAATCCAGCGCTTTCTCAGTGGATATAAGAGATTTTATCCTTACATTTACCGGTGGGCACCCTTTTTATCTAAGTTCAATTATTAATAAGATAAACTCTGCTAGGGGTTACGGCGCCGAAAGGATAACGATTAAATATTTAAGTAGTATTATCGCTGAGCTTCTTTTTTATCCGGGCTCTGCGATTGGCCGGTTCTTTACTAATATGCTCGCGTCAATTCATACAGCGGTTGGCGGCATGAATGTCTTTGATATCTTGTCATTTTTTGTGGCACCTGTTCGCCTTAAGGATGTTCTGCATAAAAACATTATATCCGCGACAGAGCTCAATAAGATAGTCAACAGCCTATTAGAGCTTGGTATGATATCAAGGAGCGGCGCCCTCTATAGTGTGACAGATCCGGTATTCAGGATATGGGTTGAAGTAAAATCAAAGCCGCGTAATCTCTGTTTTGATTTTATGCCTCAGCATGAGAGGGCGGATTACACCAATGAGATACAGGAAAGGGTAAACGCCTTTTATTTGGAGAGAAAAAAGAGCCTGGATAAGCGTGTAATAGAGCTGATAGGTTCTTTTAACGACGATCAATTTTTTATAGATGAGAGAGTTCGCGTGCTTCCCCGCGTAGGTTCCATAGGCCTTAAGCAGCTCGATGAAAACCATGTTTTAATAACTGGAAAGTCGAAAAAGAAATGCCTTTTTATAATATCGCGGAAAGATGTAACGGAGGAGGATGTCTATGATTTATCAGAGAAGATACGCATGCTCCAATATAACAAGCCCAAGGTTGTGTTACTGGCACCACATGACATAAGTTCTCCGGCAAGGCTTTTGGCAAAACAGAAACAGTTCTGGGTTTGGACAAGTAAAGATATAGCCAGGCTCTTTGAATTTTACAAAGGCTATAATGCTCTTATAGCATAAGGAATATTTCTAATCATATTTAATTTGGCAGAAAGGGATTTAATATCGTGAAAGTAGCCGTTATATCAGATACACATATTCCCGCGACATGTAATGCTATTCCAAGTATGCTTCTTGAGAAGATAAAAGGTGTGGACTTAATAATCCACGCCGGGGACTGCACCGAGCTTTCTGTAATTGAAGACCTTGAAAAGATAGCTCCGGTGGAAGCGGTTGTAGGTAATATGGATACAGGCATGATCAGCAGGCGGTTTCCTACAAAGAAGATTATAGAACTCGGCTGTTTCAAGGTTGCCATAGCTCATGGTTTTGGCGGTCCGGACAAGCTTTTAGAATATGTTAAGGACCTATTTAAGGATGATAAGATAGATTGTGTTATCTATGGCCATTCACACATACCTAGGATAGATTATATTGATAATGTACTGTATTTTTGCCCGGGAAGCCCTACCGAAAAAGTCTTTGCACCATATAATTCATTTGGTATGCTAGAGATAGGTGATAAGATAATTCCCACAATTGTGAGGTTAGAAACATGAAGGCGCAAGGGATACCGGTTATACACGTAGAAAGAGAGACCCTGCCTCAGGCATGGGAAGAAGCGGTTATTAGGACATGGAGAGAGGGCACGCAGGTAAGAACAGAGTATGACAAGCCCGGTGATCCGCCAAGCAGGGACGCTACAATGATAATTGTTATTAATTCCCCATTTCAGGAACCACGCATACACAGGGCATTCCCCGGTGGCCTTGACGATCTTGAGGTATACAGGCAGGAGGTTGTTGATGGCGTTCATGATCACTGGATAGCTCCTGACGAAGGCAAATGGACATATACATATCATCAGAGACTTTTCTCTTACAAAAGTGAATCAGATGTAATCGACCAGATGGATTATATCGTCAATAAACTTAGCGAGAGCAGTTATTCAAGGAGGGCGCAGGCCATAACATGGAACCCCGCACTTGATATCCCGACAGACGACCCGCCATGCCTTCAGAGGGTATGGTTCAGGATATCGTCACAGGATAACAGGTTGCTGCTTAATATGAATACGCATTGGCGTTCCAGAGATGCGTTTAAAGCGGCATTTATGAATATATTTGCCCTTACAGACCTGCAGAGAGTCATTGCGCAGCGTATATCAGAAAAGACCGGCAAGAGCATTGAGGTCGGAAGGCACACAGATATTACTGACAGTTTTCATATTTATGGAAGCTATTACGAAGATTTTAAAGGTTTCCTTGATGTTGTTGAGAAAAGAGATTTCAACCAGAGGGTTTGGGACAGCAGTTTTGCGGAATCGTTTTTTGAGGAAGCGCGCAAAAGGTTGCAATCAGAGAAACAGAGAAGTAAGGAAAAGGTTTAGATGCTTGATGCTGGATAAAATAACAGGTAGAGGTGACGTATGAAGACAATATGGGCTCCATGGAGAAGTAAATTTATATACCAGCGAAAGAGGCAGGGTTGTATATTCTGCCAGGCAAGAGATTCGCGTAACAGGAGCAAGAGTTTTGTTATTGAAAAGACAAAACACTCTTTCTCAATGTTAAATATATATCCTTATAATAATGGGCATATAATGGTTGTGCCAAAGAAGCATAAGTCATCCCTTGAAAAGCTTTCAGCGCCTGAGACGACGGATCTGATGCGCTTACTGAATAAGACGACCAGACTTTTAAGCAAGGTTATAAAACCTCAAGGTTACAATATAGGTGTTAATATCGGCAAGGTATCTGGCGCGGGTTTTCCGGGGCACGTACATATGCATATTGTGCCTCGCTGGGAAGGTGATACAAATTTTATGCCGATACTTGGTGATGTAAAGGTAATATCTGAGTCCCTTAGCTCTTTATATGAAAGGTTAAGAAAATATGCCTAGTAAAGCCCTAACTTCGATACGATCAGAATCTCTTCTTGCCCCATATGCAATGAATTCTTCCTTAAGCCGTGGCAGGGCTTATAGTGAGAAGGAGCACCCGTATCGTTCGATGTATCAAAGAGACAGAGAGAGGATACTCCATACCACCGCTTTCAGGCGATTAGAATACAAGACACAGGTTTTTGTGAATTATGAAGGCGATTATTACCGTACACGCTTGACGCATACATTGGAGGTCGCGCAGATCGCGCGTACTATCGCACGTGCTCTTTCATTGAATGAAGACCTTGTTGAAGCGATCTCCCTGGCGCATGATCTGGGCCATACCCCATTTGGGCATTCAGGTGAGGAGATATTGAATGAACTTATGAAGGGCTATGGAGGCTTTGACCATAATATGCAGAGCCTGCGGGTAATAGATGTCCTGGAGAAGCGCTACCCTGAGTTTCCGGGGTTAAATCTTACCTTTGAGGTTAGGGAAGGCATTGCCAGGCACAGTAGCTCATTTGATAATCCGCCTAAAACAGAAGAATTTAACTTGAAACAGTTTCCTACTCTGGAGGCTCAGGTTGTAGATGTTGCGGATGAGATAGCGTATTTTAGCCATGACCTGGATGACGGTCTGACAAGCAGGATATTATCAGAGCCTTTACTTGCCAAGCTTAAGATATGGAAGGCCCTAAAGTTTGATACAAGTAATTTGCGACACCCTATGGAGACTGAGCAGAGAAGATACCAGGCTATCAGGGCATTGATAAACAGCCTTGCAACAGATCTGATAGGTGAGTCAGAGAAACGTATAAAGGAGTTTAGTATAAACTCTGTTGAGAAGGCCAGAAAATGTGATGTGAAGATAATAGATTTTTCACAGTCGCTGAATCGTCAGAAGATAGCCCTGAGAGATTTTCTTTTAAAGAATTTTTACAAACATTACCGTGTTATGCGTATGGCAAATAAAGCAAAGCGTTTTATTGTGAAACTGTTCGAGATATATCTTTCAGAGCCGCGTTTGTTGCCAAGTAGTTATTACGAGAGGGCGAAAGATAAATCGATTCGCAGGGCGATTATATGTGATTATATAGCAGGTATGACGGATAGGTACGCGCTTGATGAGTATAAAAAGCTATTTGAACCTTATGAAAGGGTATGATGAAGGCTATAGGAAAATCAGCAAAGAATAAAAGTTTTTTTCATTCATTGCTTGAAAGCACAGGTTACAGAGATTTAAAAGATGCCTTTGATAAATTTCTGCACAGGCCTATGTGGTGGGTAGCGGATAAAAGAAGCCCCGGAAGTATCCTGCCTATTACGCGCTTAAAAAGGGCCAGGGGCGTGGAAGATTACCTCTCTCTCGCTGATTATAAGAAGAATATTCTAAAGGCTATGAATCAGGCAGAGAAATCTAAGCTGCCTGTTTTTTTTGAGGCTAGTTTAAATAATACATATGGGATAGCCGCACCTATTGAAAAGCAGGGAAAATGTGTCGGCTTTTTTGGTGTGTATGACCTTAAGGTAAAACCTGACCCCGCACTTCTTGATATTCTCGCGGGTTATGTAGGTATAATTATTAAGGAGATGAACAGGGAAAAAGAACTCACCAGGCTCTATGAGCTTGTAAGGCCCCGTGCTATAGCCTTATCAACAGTGCATACTATCCATCGCCTTATCAGCTCTACGCTGGACATTAAGGAGCTCTTTCCCAGGATAGCGCGTCTTAGTTTGCAGGTATTGAAGGCAGAGAGAGTGCGAATATGTATGATAGACCAAGAGACAGGCAAGCTCGCCTGTCTCACCTCGGTTGATTACAGAAAGAGCAGTGATGTATTTAAGCTTAAGGTAGCCCCAACGCCATTTGAGAAAAAAGTTGCCGCAAGTGGCAGATCGATTTATAGAGATAACTTTCTTAGCGTACCCTTGGTGGATGAAGATGTATGCGGCGTTATCGCTGTTAAAGATAAGATAGGCGCTGATAACTTCACGATATTTGACCGTGAGATACTTACAACACTCGCGGAACAGGCTGTAATAGCTATAGGAAATGCCCAACTATACAAAGAGCAGGAAGATCTTACCGCGGGGACAATTAAATCCTTAGGCTATCTTCTGGACGCAAAATTCCCAAGGCTTTATACTCACACAGGCCTTTTTGAGGATCTGATGCTTGAGCTTGGAAAGGAACTTGGGCTTACAAAGAAAGAACTTAAAGTGCTTCAGTATTCAGCCCTTATGCCGGATCTGGGAAAACTGGTTATTCCGGAAGAGACCCTGCAGAAGAAAAAAGGCTTAAGTGGGAAAGAGCGTAAGATGTTAAAGACCCATACAGTAAAGGGGATAGAGGTGCTTAAATATCTTGATGTCTTAAAACCTGTTATACCTATTATACTTCATCATCATGAAAAGTATGATGGTACAGGATATCCGGACAGGCTTAAGGGTGAAAAGATACCCTTAGGCGCGCGTATCATGGCTATAGTAGATGCCTTTGAAGCAATGGTCTGTTACAGGCCGTATCGTGAGCCGATACCTTTTCGTATGGTTGTCTCGGAAGTAAGGCGTCAATCAGGAAAACAATTTGACCCGGATGTTGTAAGTGTTCTTGTTCTGCTCGCTAAGGACGGCAGGCTTGAGCAGTTGATGAGAAAACATTCTGAGGAGCTTAAAAAGCCGCTCTAAAAAGAGGTGAAGGTAAAGATGAAGAGAAAAAGATTATTAATCTTAATTATAGTTATTGTTCTGTTTCTGATTGTATCACTTGTATCTTTCCGTGATACGTTAAGTCAAAAGCTGTTGGTAGCATATCTTTCCAATAGGCTAGATGCCAAGGTAACTGTGGATAATCTTCATTTAAGGCTGGGTCCGAGGATCGACATAAAAGGTTTTAATATAATCAATAATAAAGGGCTTAATTGCACCATTGAAGAAGCGATTTTGAATATCGAGCCCTTATCTTTTCTCGCGATGAGAATACATTTAACATTTGATATGAAGGGCCTCGAGCTCTCTTATCCCGATTCAAAGATTATAAATGGGATAGCGGATACATTGTCTATTAAGCCCTTAGATGTTCTTAGTTTCGATTTGATTAAAGGTAAGCTTTATATAAGCAGAAAAGACATTACTGTCAACGCGCTTATTGCTGAAGGAAAATTACTCAAGGTCTTTGCCGATGGTTCGATGCGCGGTAAAGAGATAGGCTGCAACTTCAAGCTTATTCTTTCTAACGCGCTAACTTCAGGCATACCTGATAGCGTGAGAAAGGTATTTTTTAAGACAAGCGGTCAGTTTTCAGAATTAGATTTGTGCGTATCAGGGAGTATTGATAACCCATCTATCAGCATGAACACGGATTTGTTTAAGCTTACTGTACGTTAAGTCCAGTGGGGAATGAAAAGGTGAAGGTAGAGGATAATAGCAGATAGGAATATTGCTTATGCCTTTGCCTTTAGTAGCACTTTGGATTTTTTTGCCATGAATCTTAATTGGTGGCAAAAATACCAGTGCTGCGAAGGCAAGAGGCATAAGCAACTTAATGATTGAATAATATTTTTATGATGCAATTTTCCTGCTTGTAATACTAAATTTTTATGTTATAATACAATATCCGTGTACCAGAAAGCCGCGTCTCTTAAAGGCGCGAACGAATGTTTTCGGTACAGGGCTACGCTTTACATGAAGGCTTAAGAGATTGATTATGGATGAAAAGAGACAGGTTCAGAAAGAGCTTTTTGAAGAGTTTGGAAGTCCGGAAAAGAGAAGGTATCCGAAAAACCTGTTTGAGAATAAATCTAATAGAACGATAACGCTGCTATATGAGCATATCGCGTTTATAATTATCGGTATAATCGTACTTTCTATAATTGTATTCTCATTAGGGGTCGAGAGGGGCAAATCCGTCCGTTTGAAAAGAGTCTCTTTAGCGGCAGAGAATAAAAAAGACATAGATAATATCGTATTATCAAAAGCGGATAAAGACGCAGAAGTTGCGGTAATAGAGGAAGAGAAAGCACTCCTGCCATTACCGGAATACGAGGAAGAGCCTCTTCCCGCTTACACGGTACAGGTCGCTTCTTACGCGAGTGAGAGTTTTGCGAAAGGGCGCGTTGATAAGTTAATATCTGAGGGTTATGAGGCCTTCGCGCTACATAAGGGAAGTTATTACATAATGTGCATAGGCAGATTCAGGGACAAAGAGGACGCTGTTTCGGAGATGAAGAGGTTGCGTAAACAATATTCCGATTGTCTGTTAAGAAAAATTTAATCAGGAGGTTATAAAAATGTCAGTTCATCCGAGTTTCAAGAGTGGAAAAGGTAAGCAACAGAAGAGTGTTTTGAAGCGGCTTGCCAGGCTTATACTTCTTCAGAAAGAAGAAAAATGGGAAGAAGATAAGAACTCTATCTTCGGTCTTCCTAAGGTAAAGGTAGTGAAATTAAAGTTCAAAAAAGAGAAGAAGGAAGCTGCAGAGGACGCAGAGGGTGCTGACGCGGCTGTGATACCGGTTGCTCCAGGTGCTGAAGATAAGGCTAAGGAAGCGCCAAAAGACAAGGGCAAGAAATAAACCCATATTATTTACCGTGCTTACAGGAAACGTTATGATAACATTTGATGAGTTTAAAAAAATAGAGATAAAGACAGCAAAGATACTGAGCGTTAAAGACCATCCTGACGCTGACAGGCTTTACGTAGTTGATGTTGATTTAGGCAATGAAAAGAGGCAGATAGTCGCCGGTATAAAAAAGCACTATACCCCGGAAGAGCTTATTGGCAAGGATGTAGCGGTTATTGTAAATCTTGAGCCTGCTAATATAAGGGGTGTGGAGTCTAATGGTATGCTGCTTGCGGCATCTGATAGTGAGATGCTTTCAATACTGACTCTTGATAGGGGTCTGCCTCCCGGATCTACAATAAAGTAGATAATCTTTTTTAAGGGTCACAAGCGATGGTTCCATACATTATACTTCAATTCGTAGTTCTTATATTCGCTATCACTATACATGAATTTGCTCATGGCTTTGTTGCTTATAAGCTAGGCGATCCTACAGCTAAGTACATGGGGCGCCTTACCTTAAATCCGATCGCGCATATAGATCCCTTTGGAACAATAATACTGCCTTTACTCCTTACCATCGCGCATATTCCGCCTATCGGTTGGGCAAAGCCTGTGCCGGTGGATTTTATGAGTTTAAGAAATCCTAAGCGCGATATGCTTTGGGTGGGTCTGGCAGGGCCTGCTGCTAATTTCTTATTGGCCGCTCTTTTAAGTGTCTTAATAAAGATCTTTCCTATGCTTGTGCATACAATCTTTGGCCAGGTTATATTCTTTGGCATAGTTATCAATGTTATTCTGGCTGTTTTTAATCTTATCCCCATACCTCCGCTTGATGGTTCGCGTATTGTCAGTGCCCTGCTGCCATATCAATATCTCGCTTCTTACAATAAGATCCAGCCATATGGTTTTCTCATTATCATCCTGCTTTTATGGACAGGCATGCTAAGAAAACTTATATATGGCGTCATGTTTATTGTTGTAAAATATCTGGGCATAAACATCTCTTTTTAATCGCGCGTTTTTACGTTTTTTAATTAATGCCTTGTCTTAATAGTTAATTCCTAACACTTAATACTTTTCTAGGGTTCTATTCTTGACAGCTTATATTTATGTTGCTATACTTATAATAATATCAAAAGGAGCGGCTATATGAAGAAGGTAAAAGTTAATCTTGGTAAGGGAAGCTACAATATATGTATAGAGGACGGGATTCTCTCCTCTGCTGGAAGGATAATAAGATCCTTAAATATCGCGAATGCCTGCTTTGTCGTAACTAATAAGAAGATAAGATCTCTTTATGGAGATAGCTTAAGCAGGTCTATAAAAGGCGCCGGAATGGACGTCGAGTTTTGTATGGTTGCTGATTCAGAAAGCGCTAAATCTCATCTAAGCTGGTTTAAGGTCATTAAAAGTCTCGCTAGATTTGATAAGGGCAAGGGGACCTGTGTCATAGCTCTTGGTGGAGGTGTAGTTGGTGACCTTGCGGGGTTCGTCGCTGCTACATATCGCCGTGGCGTAGGTTTTGTGCAGATTCCTACAACGCTCCTTGCGCAGGTAGATTCTGCTATTGGCGGCAAGGTCGCGATAGACTTAGACTTCGCGAAGAACCTTGTAGGCGCATTTTACCAGCCAAAGGTTGTTATAACAGATGTTTCCACCATAAAGAGTTTACCTAAGCGCCAGATACGTAATGGTCTGGCAGAGATAATCAAATACGGCGTTATACTTGATAATAGATTTTTTAATTATCTTGAAAAGAACGTTTCTAAGATAATCGGTTTTAACAAGGTGTGCACAGAATATATGGTTGCTTGCTGCAGCAAGCTTAAGGCAGAGGTTGTAGCAGCTGATGAGCACGAAAAGCTTGGTTATAGATCGATATTGAATTTTGGTCACACTATAGGACACGCTATTGAAGCGGCATCTTCATATAAGAGATATATTAATCATGGAGAAGCCATCGGAATAGGCATGATGGCTGCTTTTGATATTTCACTTATGCTAGGGATGACAAAAGAGCCGATAGCCAGGCGCGTAGAGGCCCTGATAGGGCAGGTAGGGCTTCCGGTTTCCGTCAAAGGCATATCACCTGATGATGTTTTTAGGGCTACCTCATACGACAAAAAGATTATAAAGGGGAAGAAGCGCTGGATACTGCCTGTAGATATAGGCCATGTAGTAGTATGCGATAAGGTCCCGCGCGAGATAATCAAGTCAGCTATTTTAAGACGTTTAAAGTAGCGTCTTTTAAGTGCTTGTCACAATGCAGCAATAAAAATAATTGCTTCAGGGGCCAATTTTATTGACATTACGATAATTTAATAATATATTAGAACCTACGGGTAAAAATTTAAGCTAAGTGTTGACAACCATACAATAAAGAAAAAGTAAAAGGAAGAGAAAAAGGATAGGAACTATATAAAATATAGAATCCTTGCCTTTATCTTTACCTCTACCTTTGCCTATTTATTAAGGAGAGAGTTGATGGAGATAAGATCATTTCACCCAACAGACATATCATGCGTTAAGTCGCTAATCAGCGCGATTATGAATAAAGAGTACCCTGTTGAGGAAAAGGCATATCAGTATGGGGACTTAAACAGTATATCAGACGCATATGGGGCCTTAAGAGAGAAGTTTTTAGTGGTACAGGAAGATGACGAGGTAATAGGAACTATCGGCATAAAAGAGGATAGCGATTCTACGGCTCTCTTGAGGAGATTATTTGTTCATTCAAGCCACAGGGGCAGGCAGATAGGATCTATGCTAGTTGACACTGCCCTGGATTTTTGTAAGATGAACGGATACAAGCAAGTGGTTTTCAGGGCGACATCCAGGATGGAGGCGGCTATTAAGCTTTTGCAGGAGAAGAAAGGCTTTGTTGAAAAAGAGCGATTTCCTTTTAATGATATCGAGATAGTTTTACTTCATTATAAGATTCATTGATAATGTTTTGTTTTATACACAACTATGATAGAACATAATACCAGTTTGAGGGTTCGCTACAAAGAGACAGACCAGATGGGGGTTGTTTATTATTCCAACTATTTGGTATGGTTTGAAGTAGCCAGGGCTGAGCTCTTAAGGGATATCGGCCATACATATAGAGGCATAGAAGAGGAACTGGGATTGCGCCTCATGGTTTTGGAGGTTAGGTGCCGCTATAAATCCCCGGCGCGATATGATGACCTTATTGATATAGCCTGTAGTGTGACTAAATTAGGAAGCAGCAGTATCACCTTCGCTTATAAGGTGACGCGCGGTAAGGATATATTGACAGAAGCGGAAACAGTCCATGTTTTTACAGATAAGACAGGCAAGCCTAAGCGCATGCCGCAAACATTAAGAGAGGTATTGTCATAGATGGCTTTTAATTTTATGTCTAGGAAGGCTCCTGCGTTGAACGCTTTAACTGAAGAAGATATCAGGAATAGGTTGTATGGGAGCGCTGTCGGTATTTTTACAGACGCTCTTGGCGGATTTTCAAGAAAACAAAAGAGCATACAAAAAGAAATATTGGACTCTGATAAAGAGCCTGACCGCGACAGGTCCAAGATATCCGGTGAGTTAGCTGAGCTTAAATTGGAGCTTGAGCAGGCGAGAAGAAGGCTAGACAGGATGAAAGGTGTGAGCGCAAAAAAGATACGCCTTATAATCATATCTGCGATTGTAGCCTTTTTGATTATATTGCTCGCGGCGATGGTCACTAGAAAGATATTTTATAACAAGGATAGACAGCCAAAGCCTAAGGTCAGGGTTGCGGCTAGAAATACAGGAAAGATTAATTACGCTGTTCAGGTCGCGGTCTCAGCTAAACTTTCAGATGCGCAAAATTTAGAATCCGACCTAAAGGCAAAAGGTTACAAACCGTTTATTAATAAGTCATCCTATTCATCAGGCAAAGATAAGTTTACAATATATGCTGGCAGTTTTAATGATAAAAAATCAGCAAATGATATAGCTCAAAGATTAAAAAAGAGAGAAGGCATTAAGGACAGCTTTGTTGTTAATGTGCCAAAATAATATATGCATAATAACCCGATAAGAAAAGAGACATCGCAATT
>Ga0075115_10000258_pt1 | contig 26672 bp, 20 predicted proteins | sample AntAceMetag02UKH_FD_69785 | JGI IMG/M metagenome (GOLD analysis project Ga0075115, IMG submission 69785) | Saline lake microbial communities from Ace Lake, Antarctica - Antarctic Ace Lake Metagenome 02UKH | ecosystem: Environmental > Aquatic > Non-marine Saline and Alkaline > Saline | place... | reverse complement strand
GGAACATAGCCGGTACTGTGGGCAGGATCATTGATTACAATTCCCTTTCTGGGTCTGGTTGTAACAATTCCAAGAAATTCCAATACTCTAAGAGCCTCACGCAGAGTAGGCCTGCTTACCTGAAGCATGGTAACCAATTCATCTTCCCGGTAGAGTTTTTGACCATACTGAAGAGTGCCTTCTTTAATCATATCAATTATAGAAACGATAATACTGTAATACATTTTCTTGTTTGAGATTGGCTTAATCATCATATCCATACAATAACTCCACTTAATTCAACTACTCTTTATATCCCACATTTTAGCATAATTATCAGACAGTTGTATAATTTGCGCTAATTATTTTTAATATGTGGATTGACAACTGAGCAAATCACCCTCATACTAATCTTATAGTTCATTTAGTTAACTAATTGAACTTATATTGTTTAGTTGTATTTTGGGAGCATAATCATGAAGATACCACATCGACCTGTCCTAAATAACACTCCAGAGTATATACCAGGAAAAAGTATTGATGAAGTAAGGCAGAAATACGGCATTACAGATATCATTAAACTTGCATCAAATGAAAATGCAGTAGGACCTCCACAATCATCAATAAATGCGGCAATTAGGGCCATGCAAACCATGGGGCGCTATCCGGATCCCTTCAGCAGCAAACTAAGATCTCAACTTGCTGTCCACGATGGATTACCGGAAAAAAATATATTAATCTCCCATGGACTGGAAGAGATGATTCCTGCATTGTGCCGTGCCTATATCAATCCCGGAGATATATCCATACAACCGGAAATGACCTTTATCAAGTATGAGATTGGTGTAAAAATCATGGAAGGTGTTTGCATTAAAGTTCCCATGAATAATTTTGAAATCGATATGGATGGTCTGCTTAATGCCGTAACAGAAGATACTAAAATCATTTGGCTCTGTAATCCCAATAACCCTACCGGTACCTATATTGGAGAAACCCAGCTTATTAATTTTCTCAGCAAAATCCCTAGCAACGTGCTGGTGGTACATGATGAAACCTATAGAGAATTTACCACTGCACCTGATTATCCCGGAAAAACTGTTGAACTACTTAAAAATTACAAAAACCTTATCCTTATGCGGAGCTTCTCAAAAGCATACGGTTTAGCAGGTTTTCGCTGCGGATATATGATGGCTGATGAGGAAATTGTTCGACAGGTTATGAAGGTTCGTGAAATATTCAGTGTAAGTGAAATTGCTGCTGCAGCGGCATCTGCTGCGCTCGAAGATACAATCTATCTGGAGCATGTTTTAGCAGTTATTCATCAAGGTAAAGATTACCTGGTGAAACAACTAAACATGCTTTCCAGCCGGCAAATAACGTTTAAGGATACACAGGCAAATTTTATCTATTTTGAAACCCCCTATGATAACACCTTTATTTTTGAGGAGATGCAGAAAAAAGGTGTTATCATCCGGCCTATCGGTTCTCATGGTTTCCGGGTAACCATAGGACTGCATCGGGAGAATATTAGATTTATTAAGACATTTAAATCTGTCTTAAGCATTTGTGAGCATGTTTATCATAAGAGTGGAGCAACTGCATGAAAACAGTGAAAAAACAGCTGCTGACAGGAAATGAAGCTGTCGCTCGTGGTGTATATGAGGCAGGATGCCATCTCTCATCAGCCTATCCAGGAACTCCCAGCACTGAAATCCAGGAAAATATTGGGGAGTATAAAGAAATTTATGCAGAATGGGCACCAAATGAGAAAGTGGCTCTGGAAGTCGCTGCCGGTGCAGCAATGGCCGGAGCATGCGCATTTGCATCGATGAAGCATGTGGGGCTTAATGTAGCAGCAGATCCGCTCTTTACCGTAGCCTATACGGGGGTAACAGGTTCTTTGGTGATCAATACCAGTGATGAACCCGGAATGCACAGCTCACAAAATGAGCAGGATAACCGGCTCTATGCCGTACATGCAAAATTACCGCTTATAGTACCCTCAGATAGTCAGGAGTGTCTGGATTTTGTAAAAGAAGCATTTCTTATAAGTGAAAGATTCGACACCCCGGTACTATTTAGAACAACAACGCGGATATCTCACAGTAAAAGTCAGGTTCTTTTAGGAGATCGGATAGAAAAACCGATAAAAGCATATAAAAAGGATCTGAAAAAGAACCTGATGATTCCGGCCAATGCACAAATAAAGCACCCTGAAGTTGAAAACCGTTTACAACTTCTTGCTGAATATGCTGAAACGACTCCTTTAAATAAAATAGAGCCAGGATCAGGAAAAATAGATAGTTCTGGTGAAAATCCATCAATTGGCATCATTACCGGCGGCATAGCATATCAGTATGCAAAAGAGGTCTTTGGATCGAGTGTCTCCTATCTTAAACTGGGATTTATGTACCCATTTCCGGAAAAACTCATTACACAATTCGCACAATCTGTCGATCTTCTCTATATCATTGAAGAGAATGAACCGTTTATTGAAAATGCATGTAAGCGTTTACCTCTTCCTTGTAAAATTATGGGAAAAGATGTTTTACCCATTTGCGGAGAACTATCAACAGAAATTGTGCGCAAAGCCTTTTTTCCTTCCCGCACCGACACCGATGCCGACACCGATAACGCTGATATCTCTGATACACTTTCTCAAACATTACAAAACATACCTAGTCTACCGGCACGCCCCCCTTCACTCTGCCCGGGATGTCCGCATAGGGGAATATTCACTGCTCTCTCACGCTATAAAAAGCATGTAGTTTCAACCGATATCGGCTGCTATACCCTTGGAGCCCTACAACCGCTAAATACAGGAGATTTTCTCTTTTGTATGGGTTCGAGTATTTCAAGCGGAATGGGCTTTGCCAAAACTTTGGAAATTGCAGGAGAATCAAAAGAGAAAGTTATTGCGCTTATCGGAGATTCAACATTTTTTCACTCTGGAATTACCGGCTTGATAAATGTTATGTACAGCGGAACTCCTCTGGTGGTAATTATTCTGGATAACCGTATAACCGCTATGACAGGACATCAGCACAATCCCGGCACCGGATTCACTCTGCAAAAGAAAAGTGCTCCCGAGGTTGATATTCCCGGTTTGGTATCCGCTCTTGGCTTCGCAGAGGATCAAATATCAGTGATTAACCCGCATATATTGGAGGATGGAAGAGCCGCCCTGAAAAAAGCAATGGAGTATAATGGTCCCTATGTAATTATTACTCAGGCACCTTGTGCGCTTCTTCCGGAAGTAAGAAAGATCACGGCCAGGCAATACTTTACGGTAGATCGGGACAAATGTATCACCTGTAAAGCCTGCATAAGAACAGGATGCCCTGCAATCAGCATACAGGATGGAAAATCATCAATTGATGCCGCCTATTGTGCTGCCTGCGGTGTCTGCATGCAGGTATGTAAACCCGGCGCAATAACCGGACCATACTCATTCGGTACCGGGGGTGCTCAGTAATGGAGACAATCAGAATTATGCTTGCAGGTGTGGGAGGTCAGGGAACTATTCTTGCCGCCAAAATAATTTCAGAAGCTGCTTCAGAATACGGCTGTAGTGTTAAAATGTCTGAAATTCATGGCATGTCACAGCGCGGGGGAAGTGTAGTTTCACATGTCTCTATCGGTACCAGTATAGACTCACCGGTTATTGAGACTGGATCTGCTGATTATCTTGTCGCTTTCGAGAAGCTGGAAGCAGCCAGGCAATTGCCGTATCTCAAAGATGATGGAGTGCTTATTGTCAACAATATGAAAATCAATCCAATGCCGGTATTGACAGGAACAGCCGAATACCCTGAAAATATACTAAAGAGCATAGAAGATGCCGGAGTAACTACTCTTGTTCTTAATGCATATGAGAAAGCTAAGGAACTTGGTTCAATTCAGGTACAGAATGTGATTCTTATCGGGGTACTTGCAGCTCAACCGGGAATGGAAGATTTCCCCTGGAAGTCTATGATTCGACGCTTGGTAAAAACGCAATTTGTAGATATGAATCTGAAAGCTTTCGCTGCTGGTAAAACAATTGCAGGAGAAAAAGCGAGCAGAATATGATTAATTCATCAATATTTACTCCCGGGTCAATAGTTATTGTAGGAGCTTCAAAAGATCCATCCAAAATTGGCGGAAGAATCCTTCATAATATTGTACCAAATAATTATACTGGAAAATTATTTGGTATAAATCCAAAAGAAAAAAGCATACTGGGGATTCCCTGCCCTGCCCTTGAAGATCTTCCTGATTGCGAATTGGCAATACTGTGCGTACCAGCAGAATATACAGAATTTTACGTATCAGAACTTGCCGGAAAACATGGAGTTAAAGGTTTTGTTATTCTTTCGGGGGGATTTAGTGAAATGGGAGAAGCGGGTACAGCTCTGCAAACCCGAATACTTGAATTAGTTTCAAAATACAACTGTTCACTCATAGGCCCAAACTGCACCGGGGTTTTAACACAAACTTATGCCGGAATCTTTGCCGGTCCCATACCTGCACTCAATCCGGCTGGTTGTGATTTTGTCAGCGGAAGCGGAGCTACGGCAGCCTTTACCGTTGAACAGGGAATACTTCAGGGTCTCCCGTTTTCTCAGATCATTACCGTAGGGAATAGTGCACAAATCGGCGTTGAAGAGATCCTGGAACATTGGGATCAGAAATTCAATCAGGAGACAAGTTCAAAAGTTAAATTAGTCTATGTTGAAACAATAAAGAATCCTGAAAAGTTTCTGCTTCATGCATCATCACTTATTCAGAAAGGATGCTCTATTGCCGCCTTAAAAGCTGGTAATTCTTCAGCAGGTCAAAGAGCTGCTTCTTCTCATACCGGAGCGCTATCTAATCCTGTAAAAGCGGTAGAGGCTCTCTTCCGGAAAGCGGGCATTATTAACTGCAGTTCACGGGAGGAGTTGGTAACAACAGCTGCCTATTGTCTTCTCGGAAAACCTTCCGGCAAAAGAATTGGAATAGTAACTCATGCAGGCGGCCCCGGTGTTATATTGACTGATATTCTCAGTAATAACGGTTACCTGGTTCCTGAACTTACCGGACCGGTTTTTGATGATTTAAAAAAGCAACTCTATCCTGGATCTTCGGTCAAAAATCCTATTGATTTTCTTGCAACCGGTAACGCAGATCAGTTACGGTTAATTCTTCAGACACTGAAAAAATCGCATCTAGTTGATGCAGTTGTTGTTATTTTTGGAAGTCCTGGATTAACTTCGGTCGAAACAGTCTACACTACCCTTGAACAAGAGATACAGAGTTCTGAAATCCCTATTTATCCGGTGTTCCCCTCAGTTATTACTGCCAAAAAGGAGATGGAAACCTTTACAAAAATATCTCATCTTCCATTTTTTCTTGATGAAGCGGTTCTTGGTAACGTCATACATAAAGAAAAACCAGTGAGTATACACTCTGAAACTCCTCAATCAAACTCCGTTAAGATTAACATACTTGCAAAATCAGTACAGAAGTTACTGGAATCTAAACCAAACGGGTATCTTACTCCGGAAATTTGCACTCAATTGCTGAATATCGCCGGAATTCCTACTACCCGGGAGATCGTGACACAGTCTCTTGATGAAATTATTGATTTTGCATCACAGGCAAAAGGTTCGATAGCATTAAAATCTGTCGGGCTTCTTCATAAATCGGACGCAGGTGGAGTTTCTCTAAACCTTCAAGGAAAAGATGAAATATCACGGGAATACCAGAGACTTATGGATGTTGTTGGTACGACACATATACAGGCTCAGGATATGGTTGCCGGTACAGAACTGTTTATTGGGGCCGTCTTTGAACCAGGATTCGGACACATGATATTTTGCGGTCTTGGGGGTATCTTTGTTGAAGTGCTTCAGGATACCGCCTCAATTCTTGCACCTGTTTCATTTGAGGAAGCAGAGCTTATGATAAAGCAATTACGTGGATATCCGCTTTTTACGGGAATTCGAGGCCAAAAAGGATTGAATAGTAAGTTATTTGCACACTATATAACTTCATTATCAGACCTGATTCTTGCGGCTCCGGAAATTGTAGAACTTGACATTAATCCGTTAATTGCCGATGAAACATCAATACATGCAGTTGATGTCAGAATAAAAATCATGCGATAAATATTGCATGAACAGCAGTAAGAAAGTAGTAATCTGGGATTTTGACGGAACAATGTACCCCATTGATCCGTCTGATGCTGAATGCTATCTACTAAAGATAGCTAGTGCTGAAATGTCTTTCTTTAAGGCTGCTGCTTCATCTTTCCGCATTAGACTTGACCAGAAACAACTCTTTTCAAAACAGTTTAAAAAACACTACATCCGGCTTCTTACAGGATGTAACAAATCTCTTATAGATAAAACGGCTGAATATATAGCAAAGACTATACCGAAAACTGAGATAGAACATTACCATGATCTAAAAGAACGCGGGTGGAAACAATATATTATCAGTTGCGGCACCTATGACATCTGTATAAAAGTTCTGGAGATATTGGGAATCTCTCATTGTTTTACCAAGGTTATTGCAAACAAATTTATCTATAATGAGAATAAGATTTCGAGAATGGATATAACCGTGAAAAATGGAGAGATAAAACCGGTAATCATGGAGAAGCTTCTTAACGAACAAAAAGAAATTGGTGTTGAGCTCTCTCAAGTCATAGCTGTGGGAGATGGGTATACAGATATTCCATTGCTGAATCGTGTAAGAACACCAATATTAATTGATTGGTCTGGGAGAGCTGCTTCAACTTTTAACAGACAGGGATTTACGTATATTACCAGACCCTCAGACATTTTGGGAATACTAAATAATCATGAGAATTAATTAACGAAGAAATGAGTGTTTAGAGCCTGCATTCAGGACAGCGGCCCCTGGCATACAAGTGCTGCTCCTGCACATCATAACCTGCTGGAATACGGGAAGAGAGCCAATCCTGTTGTTCAGGAATAAATATATCAGTCAATTTGCCGCATTCAATACATTTAAAATGAATATGCGGTGTTATATCGGCTGCATAATTCCTGCATCCACGAAAAGTTTCAGGGTATTGTAGATAGTTGTTTTTGATAAGGTGGGAATCTCAACAAGAAGGCTGGAATAGATCATATCAATGGTTGGGTGATTCTTTTCTGTCTGATGTTGTGTGATTTCAATTTTTCTGAAACTGTCTGTATTATAGTTCTTATGCTATGAATTTTCCTAATACCGAACCGTGACGAGCTTCATCGTTAATGCATATAAGAACATTTGTCAACTTATTATTACTATTTATCCCAAAATAGAGCGTTTATATTTTTTGTTTCATTGATTTATTTCAAATTTCTTATTTTGTCTCATTTATCTAATCACTGAAAATAAGTATACTAAATGTAATCAAATACAGGGTGTACCGGTCAATAGGTTGAGATATGAAAAAAACTTATACATATATAATTTATACTCAAATCATTTTCCTGTTGATGTGCCTGGTTTTAATAGGCTGTTCAACACTGCCACCCGTATCACGTCCAATAGGAAACATTATTACCGGAACTATAACAGCAGGAAACATATCACTGTTCCCACCCTATACCGTTGTGGAAATTATTTTATCAGATGAGCAGGCGGCTGATGATGAGCCTAGTGAAATTGCAAAACAAATTATTAAAAACCCACAGGTTAATCCTATTAAATTTTCATTAAGATACGATGGAGAGGATATCATTGAGTATAGAAGTTATGCCATTCATGTAAACGTTTATGATCAGGACAATATTTTACTCTACAAATCCTTAAAAGGATCTCCAGTTATAACCCATAGCAATCCAGATAAAGTTATTATTGATTTGATATCTCAAATTTGAGGTCCATAACAAGACTCTGCTGCCTGCACCATCCTACCCCGCAGCAATACCAAACCTGCAAAAGCAACAATAAGAATAATTAAACCAATAATGAGTGAATTGACACCAACTATAAGCAGTAGATATCCGATACCTACCAGAACCCCAATCATCAATGCATTTAATCCCATTGAGATAAGTAAGTTTAAATTCTGCTTCATTGCCTGCTGAGGATGGTTCCATGTCAGTAATGGTCTTTTCAAATCGATTATAAGTCCTATTACCGAGCTGAGACTTAAACAGACCAGCCCTCCCGGTATCATATAGAGTAAATGCAGCGGATCCAGCTTGAAAAATACAAAGGCAGCGGTAAGATAGACAAGATAAGCAATATAACCGATGGTTACATGAAATCTCACTTTCGCCCAGGCCATCACTCCCGGTGCTAACGGGATTATCCTGCTTATTGCAATAGTCTTTCCCTCACGGGAAACTGAGGTAGCAGATATTGATGAAACAAGAAAAAACAAGAGAAGAATCCCAAATACTATCAGCTCTATATAATCAACAGAATAGATAAAATCGAGAACTCCTTTCATATCACCGAGAGAACCAGTAAGAGACATCACCCCAAGCATCAAAGGAATTATAAGTAATTCCATTGAAGTCTGCAGTAGAAAAGCAGAACTCGATTTTATAATCATCCACTCTCTTCGAACCAAAGCAGCAGAAGCTGAGCGGGGCTTTTCTGATTGCCCTACCCCGGAAAATCCACCAATCCGTTTACTCTTTTTCACACTCGCTGATGAAGAAGCTTGTGAAGCATATAACATCTCTAAATACTTTCGCCCGGTAACCCAGCCCAGAACAGCACCAATAAATCCGCTTAGCAGAATGAATTTTAAAAGATCAATAAAACCGCCAGATAGTACACTTCCTGCAGCCCAGGCAAATGGAGGGAAATCACTATAAAATTGGTCAATCCGATTGGCAAGAAATTGATATATTGCACTTGATTCTGTTATAGCTTCTGTTGAAAATCTTGTGAGAAAAGTCTGAAATGCAATGATAAATCCGAGAAGTATGATCATACCAATTACTTCAAAGGTTGTTTTATGTTTAGACTGGGAGGATGTTCTTATAATAAGTGAAGCTGCTGTTGTAGATATTACAATCGGCACTATGGGTCCTGCAAAGAGTAAAAAAGGAGCGCTTATCAGTAGATTTACCGTAAACCCATAGTGTATCCCAAATACAATTAATCCGGGCAATACAAGGAAAAGGTTTAACGGCAGCATCGTTGCATAGAGCATTATTATTTTTGACCAGACAATTGCCGTTGTCTTTACCGGCAATGTCATTAACAGGGTGCTGTCTGAAGATTTATAAAGTATTGATATAGCTGAGGTAAAGGAGAGAACAAGAATCATAATCCAGCTGAGCATCATCACCATATAGATAAGAAAATCCGGATGCCCAAAGGCGGCACCAAGTTGGTATACACTCCTATAGTTTAATACTAAGAGTGACCCGAATGAGAGAAACGCTATCCCTAAACCAATTGCGGCAATAGGTATAATCCATTTCTGCTGTCCGGAACGCATCTGTTCCCTTCTACCCTTGGAGAATACTGAGACACCCTCAATATAGGCTCTACACAGTAGTATTATCTGTTTCATCTGTCAGCTCCAGAAAAATATTTTCCAGTGTGGAACTGGATTCACCCGAGTTTTTTCTTAATTCGGTAAATGGGGCACAGGCAATAAGTTTACCCTTACTAATAATTCCAACCGTATCGCACAATCTTTCAGCTACATCCATTACATGTGTTGAAAAGAAGACTGTTTTTCCTGCATCGCACAATTCTTTCATTTTTTCTTTCAGGATAAAAGAGGCTTTGGGATCAAGTCCAACCATGGGTTCATCAAGAATAAAAATTTCCGGTTCGTGCAGCAAAGCTGAAATTACCCCAAGCTTTTGCTTCATTCCATGTGAGTAGGAGGAGATAACAGAATCAATAGAATCTGTTAATAAGAACTCTTCACTTAGCTCTGAAATTCTTTTCCTTCTGATATCTATGGGGACACCATACACATCAGCAATAAAATTCATATACCCGGTTCCGGTCATTTTGTCATAAAAAATGGGTTCATCAGGAACATATCCAATAATTTTTTTTACGGAAGTTATATCTTCAAGAGTGTTTATCCCATTCATGATAATAGTTCCTTCATCCTGTTGGAGAAGACCTATCAGCATTTTAATAGTAGTTGACTTCCCTGCCCCGTTCGGCCCAAGGAAACCAAAGATTTCCCCTTCCGGTATCTTTAATGTTAAGTTGTTAACCGCCTTAACTGTTCCTTTTGCATAAGATTTTGATACACCTGCTATATCTATCATGGTTCCTCCACACTTTTGTACAATTGCCGTATATTTCGATATTTTTATAATCGTCTAAATATCTTGTTCTGTCAAGATTTATTACTACTAATCGTCTTACTAATCGTCTTATTTGATTATAATTTCTGAAAATATTTATTTTTTATTGATAATACTTGTATAAATATTGCATATATCAACCTTTATATGTTTTTTTTGTATATTTATACATATATTTATTGATTAATTTTGATAATTATGCAATAAATCACTAACGCTGAAATTCATACAACAGCGGCAGACCAGTACCATAAAGGATCGATCATGAAAAAAGAAAAAATAGTTCTTGCCTATAGCGGCGGGCTTGATACATCAGTCATATTAAAATGGCTGGATAATAAAGGATTTGACGTTATTGCCTATGTGGCAGATGTCGGTCAGGATGAAGATTTTGCTGAAATCGAGAAGAAAGCTTATGCCACAGGTGCTTCAAAAGTATATATAGAGGATTTAAAAGAAGAACTGGTAACCGATTATATTTTCCCTGCAATGCAGGCAAATGCTGTGTATGAAGGAACTTATCTTCTTGGAACCTCCATTGCAAGGCCGATTATCGCCAAAAGACATATTGAGATTGCGATGAAAGAGGGCACAAAGTATGTCTCTCACGGAGCCACCGGGAAAGGAAATGATCAGGTTCGTTTTGAATTTGCATACTATGCGCTGATGCCTGATGTAAAAATTGTAGCACCCTGGAAAGAGGAAGAGTTCCTTGAACAGTTTAAGGGAAGATCAGATTTAATTGCGTATGCCCATACATATAATATTCCCATTAAGGCCTCAACTAAAAAGCCTTATAGTGAAGATGAAAACATTCTGCACATTAGCCATGAAGCAGGTATTCTCGAGGATCCAGCCCTGCGATGCCCGGCTGAAGTTTTTTCCCATACCACTTCTCCTCAGGATGCTTCCGATACAGAGACAGAAATTTCTATCGATTTTGTTGATGGTATTCCGGTACAGGTGAAGAATGAACAGACTGGCGAAACTGAAACCGATCCACTGGAAATGCTTAAATATTTAAATAAAGTTGGTGCTGAAAATGCCATCGGCCGTGTTGATTTGGTTGAAAATAGATATGTGGGAGTTAAATCCCGCGGTATCTATGAGACACCGGGAGGAACAATTCTCTGGTTTGCACATAGAGACCTGGAAGGGATTGCAATGGATAAAGAGGTAATGCATCTACGTGATATGCTTATCCCAAAATTTTCTGAACTTATTTATAATGGGCTCTGGTTCTCTCCTGAGATGGATTTCCTTATGAGTGCCTTTAATAAAAGCCAAGAGGATATTACCGGCAAGATTAAACTCGTACTGTACAAAGGTAATATCATGCCGGCAGGCAGAACTTCACCTACTTCATTATACGATCAGGATCTTTCCAGCATGGAGATTGTCGGCGGATATAATGCAATTGACTGTAAGGGTTTTATAAACATCAATGGTATCAGACTAAAGGCGCATAATCTGGTATTAAGAAGAAAGTCTCCCTATATCTGGCGGTCACATGTAGAGGGTGTCAGTAAAGAGTAGAGTAATAGTAGTAAGAAACCAGCAGAAACAACCAACTGAAGTACTCCGGCAATATCAGCACCTAAACTGCCGTCCGCACTACTGAGTAAGGAGGGTTTAAAGAAATTTATTCCGGCAACTTCTGTCAACATATCAATTATATATCCAAAAATAATTGAGCCAACAGTTATGGAACCAAGATAGATCATCGTAGTTAATGAACCAAATTGCTTTTTGAGAATACCTAGCGTTGCAGCATTGGTCGCTGGTCCTGCCATAAGAAAGACAAAAGCAACTCCAGGTGATACACCCTTTAAAATCAGTGCTACCGCAATGGGAATACTGGAAGTTGAACAGATGTAAAACGGAATTCCCACTGCAATCATAATCAACATCCCGACAATTCCGCTGCCTGCCAGTGTACCAGCAAAAAAATCATCGGGAATACTAAAAGAGAGAACTCCTGCTATAAAAAGTCCCACTAAAAATGGAATGGCAATATCATTAGTAAACTCAAGAAATCCATAGGAAAACAGAGATGCAATTTTTTCCTTTATTTTTCCCATTAAGCTTGTATCTACTGCAGATGCAGCAGTTGGTTGATTTGAACTGCAGTTTTCTAATGAGCATCCACAATCATGATCACCCGCTTCACTTGTAGTTTCTGAAACTATTTCAGTTTTGAAGGCATCATCCTTTTTCTGAATCTGTAATGATACCGCTCCACCCAAGACACCGGTAAACAGTGCTGCAATAGGGCGTATAATTGCCATTGCAGGCCCTAATAACCCGTATGCTGCTATAATACTGTCAACACCGGTTTGCGGGGTTGAGATGAGAAACGCTATCACTGCCGGCCTTGATGCTCCGGAATCTTTCAAATAGACAGCCGTGGGAACAACTCCACAGGAACAAAGCGGCAAGGGAACTCCAAACAGCGCAGATTTCACCACCGACCAGAGCGTATATGAACCAATATGTCCGGCAATGAATTTCTGATTTATGGTAATATGCAGTAATCCCGCCATAAACATACCTAAGACCAGATAAGGTGTCATATCCAGAAACAGATGAAATATTTCTGCTGCGATTCCCGATACTATACTCATTTTTGTGTCTCCTGAACGTGCTGCATTCCAATATTAAGTATATCTTTTATATGATGATCATTGAGGCTGTAAAAAACATTTCTCCCCTCTTTTCTGTACGTAACCAGCCGTAGATGCCGAAGTATTTTTAATTGATGGCTTATTGCGGTCTGATGCATTTTCATCGCTTCCGAAAGTTCGTTTACGCCAGTCTCAGGTCTACTAAAAAGAAGAAAAAGTATGTGCAACCGTGTTTTATCTCCGAAAATCTTAAAAAATTCGGCAAGATCAGTTAACTCTTCTTCTACTGGAATAATATCATCAATATTCTCATCTTCTATACTGTTATATATGTTCATATATTCATATATAAAACTTAACAAAACATTTGTCAACTCCTTCGGCTAAAAAATATACAATATGCAATTCACATAACTATAGCTTGGGCCAAAACAATGATTTAGTTCGACTTTTTGAAATTGTCTCTTCCTATAGAAATTTTATCAATTTCAGGCTATAATCGCGGCAACTAAGCAAGAATCAGGAACGCAAGCCTTTCATTCTTGCTCTGGATAATCTTGCTGGTGATTCAGTCCTGAATATTGGAGGTTTCGGTAATGAGTAAAGCAGAAATAATAATTGACGGAGAAAAATTATGTGACGTTCCTGTCATAGTTGATAACATGGGAGGAAAATCTCTCAACATCACCAGTTTAAGAAAAGAGACAGGCTATATTACCTATGATCCCGGATTCGCCAATACCGGATCCTGCCGCAGCTCAATAACCTATCTTGATGGGGAAAAAGGTCTTCTCCAATATAGGGGATATCCTATTGAAGATCTTGTAGAAAACTGCGACTTTGTTGAAGTTGCATACCTGCTGGTACATGGATACCTACCTACAGTAAAAGAACGAAGAAAATATGCAGATTTGTTAAATGATAATTCACTCATCCATCCGCAAATGAGAATTTTTTTCAGGAATTACCCTGATAATGCTCACCCTATGTCTATACTCGCCGCTATGGTAGTCTCTCTGCAGCCATTTTATCCTGAAATTGACCTGTCAGAAGATCCTGAAAAACAGATGGATTTAAATGTAACCCGATTGCTCTCAAAAATGCGTACAATAGCAGCCTTTACCTATCGAAAAATAGCCGGAATGGAATTTGTAACCCCAAGTTCAAAATACAGTTATTGTGAAAATTTCCTTAATATGATGTTCAGCTCTCCGGTTAAAGAGTATGTCCCAAATCCTATACATACAAAAGCATTGAATAAACTACTTATTCTGCATGCAGATCACGAACAAAACTGTTCAACCACCGCTGTACGCTTAATAGGCAGTTCTGAATCAAATTTATATGCTGCAGTCTCTGCCGCTATTTGTGCTTTGTGGGGACCAAAACACGGAGGAGCAAATCAGGCTGTTATCGAAATGCTCGAGCAAATCCTGGAAAGCGGCGAAAGTCTTACAAAAATTGTAGAGCGGGCAAAAGATAAAGAGGATCCATTTAAACTCATGGGATTTGGACATCGCGTGTATAAAACATACGATCCACGAGCCAAAATTGCCCGAAAAATGTGCGATGAAGTTTTAGCAGATCTGGGAACATCAGATCCTCTTCTGGAGTTGGCAGAGCAGTTGGAAGAGATTGCCTTAAGTGATCCCTACTTTATTGAGCGGAATCTCTACCCGAATGTAGATTTCTACACCGGAATCATATTCCGGGCTATGGGAATACCGACAAATATGTATACCGTTATGTTCGCATTGGGAAGACTGCCCGGCTGGATAGCCCATTATCTTGAATGGAATCATGACCCTTATGAAAAAATTGGACGGCCGAGACAGATTTATACCGGACCGCAAACCAAAAAAGTCTTACCGATTGAGGAAAGAATATAAAGTTTGCAAAGCAAACTTTTAAGATAAACACACAATGTGAGGAGGCTCTACAAATATGTCAGAGAAAATTACTATTACAAACGGAATTCTACAGGTACCAAATAAACCTGTTATCCCCTATATCGAAGGGGATGGAACGGGACCGGATATCTGGAAAGCATCACAATATGTCATGGATATGGCAGTTGAGAAAGCGTATCATGGAAAACGTGCCATCCAATGGAAAGAGGTTCTTGCCGGGGAAAAAGCATCCAACCTTACTGGCAACTGGCTTCCTAACGAGACTGTTGAAGCTTTTCGTGAATATCATGTGGGAATTAAAGGTCCGCTTACAACCCCCATTGGCGGTGGCATCCGATCAATAAATGTTGCATTACGACAAAAACTTGATCTCTACGTCTGCCTGAGACCAGTAACCTACTTTAAAGGAGTCCCCAGTCCTGTTAAATCACCGGAAAAAATTAATATGGTTATTTTCAGAGAAAATACTGAAGATATTTATGCAGGTATAGAATTTCGCCAAGGTGATGATGAAACAATAGCATTGCTTAGCTTTTTACGTGAAAATTTTCCTGAAAAATTTAGTAAAATCCGTTTTCCGGAAACTACAGGATTAGGAATAAAACCGGTAAGTAGAGATGGAACAAACAGGTTAGTTCGTGCAGCTATCCAATATGCCATTGATAATGAGAGAAAAAGTGTAACTCTTGTTCATAAGGGTAATATTATGAAATATACCGAAGGAAGCTTTAGAGACTGGGGATACCAGCTGGCTAAGGATGAATTCGGGGCAAAAGATATTGATGGCGGCCCATGGCAGGTAATTGAACTGGAAAATGGAAAGGAAATCATCATAAAAGATGTTATTGCAGATGCTTTTCTTCAGCAGATTCTTACAAGACCTGCCGAATACGATGTGGTAGCAACATTAAATCTTAATGGTGATTACGTATCAGATGCACTTGCTGCACAGGTAGGCGGTATCGGTATTGCTCCTGGTGGGAATATTAACTACGTAACAGGCATTGGACTTTTTGAAGCCACTCATGGTACAGCCCCAAAATATGCCGGACTGGACAAAGTTAATCCTTCATCAGTTATACTGTCCGGTGAAATGATGTTCAGATATCTCGGCTGGGATGAAGCTGCAGATCTGCTTATCAAAGGGATCAAGGGTGCTATAGATAGTAAAACCGTTACCTATGATTTTGCCCGACTTATGGATGGTGCCAAACAAGTCTCCTGTTCTGCCTTTGGAAAGGAAATTGTAAAAAATATGTAATAAAAAATATACTAGCTTAGTTTTTTGAAAGTTTCGTGGTATATGCAAGTAATCCACCTGCCTGCAAAATACCTCTTTGACGGGAAGTAAAATCTGCCAAAAGCAGTATTTCTTTATTCTTTGTCTCATTCAGCATTTTTATCGGTTTACCGGTATCTGCCGAATATTCTATCGCATCGGAGACATTTGCAATCGTTAATAGATCCCCTTCTTCAATTGAGGCATAATCTTCAGGATTTGCAAAAATAAAGGGGATAATACCGAAGTTAAAAAGGTTTGCTGTATGAATTCTTTCAATAGAAACTGCAACAACAGCTTTAACGCCCAGATACATTGGACACAAAGCGGCGTGTTCACGACTTGAACCCTGTCCATAAGAACTTCCGGCAATAATAATATTATGTTTACCGGCATCTCTGCTTACAGCGGCTCTAGCCGGAAAATCCGGATCAACAGGTTCAAAAACATATTGTGAATATGCCGGAACATTCGAACGGTACTTCAACCTACTTCCAGCAGGCATAATATGATCCGTAGTAATCTTATCCCCCACTTTAATTGAAGCAACACCATTCAGATCACCCTGTATTGGAGTATTTAACGGTGGTGCACCAATATTAGGACCACGAATTATTTCAACATCAGCCCCATCATCAGGGGGAAAAATAAACATCGAATCATCAATAATAAATGATTCGGGCATATCCACTTTTGGATAGTCTTCAGAGGAGAGCTGCATCGGATCTACAAACTCTCCTTTAATAGCAGCTAATGCCGCAACTTCAGGACTTACCAGATATACTTGGGCAGATTTGGTTCCGGAGCGCCCCTCAAAATTTCTATTTGAGGTTCTGAGAGATACGGCATCAGTACCCGGGGACATGTGATTTCCAATGCAAAAACCGCAGGCACTTTCCAGTATTCTTGCTCCTGCCGCAATTAGTTTCTCCAGATATCCCTCTTTAGCAAGCATAAGCATCACTTCACGTGAACCGGGTGCAACACCCAGGCTTACTCCGGGATAAACCGTTTTTCCATCAAGTATCTCAGCTGCTGTCCGCAAATCACGGTAAGAGGAGTTTGTACATGAACCGATGAGCACCTGATCAACGCTCTTTCCCGCTAATGACGTTATTTCTGCAATATTGCCGGGAGAATGAGGTTCTGCTGTTAACGGAATAAGTTCAGAGAGATTAATACATAGCTGATCATCATACTGTGCATCATCATCAGCTAGAAGCTGTGTCCAGTCAGCTTCACGTCCCTGGGCCTCCAGAAATTTCCGGGTATTTTCATCACTGGGAAAAAGGGATGTGGTTACACCGCACTCAGCACCCATATTGGTGATAGTTGCCCTATCAGGCACCTGTAATGAGGCAAGTCCCGGACCGCTGTATTCGAAAACTGTTCCGACATTACCTTTTGTGCCGAATTGTTTAAGCACATAGAGAATTACATCTTTAGCTGATACCCAGGGTCTGAGTTCGCCCTCGAGATAGATATTTACTACTTTGGGGGAGGTCATATAAAAAGAACCTCCGCCCATGGCAACAGCAACATCAATACCACCGGCTCCCATCGCCATCATACCTATTCCACCTCCGGTAGGAGTATGTGAATCGGATCCCAGAAGAGTTTTTCCAGGCTTCCCGAATCGTTCAAGATGAAGCTGATGGCAAATGCCGTTTCCCGGCCGGGAAAAAACAGCACCATATTTCGCAGCAGTGCTCTGAAGATACTGATGATCATCAGCATTCTCAAATCCAACCTGAACGGTGTTGTGATCAATATAGCTAACTGCCAGCTCATTTTTTCTTCTGTCAATTCCCATTGCTTCAAACTGCAGATAAGCCATAGTGCCGGTTGCATCCTGGGTTAATGTCTGATCTATACGAATTCCAATTTCATTACCCTTCCCTATGGTTCCCTCGACCAAATGCGCGGATAAAATTTTCCGGGTTATATTCATTCCCATAATTATTACCTTCCTGTTTATATTTAAAAGTGCGATCTAATTTCTATAGTCTTCATTATTTTTAACTGCACCTAATAATGGCACCTGATTATAGTGCAATCTTTGTTCTTATGACAAGATTGAATTGATATTCCCCTCTGTCATTCTAACTTTACACGCACAGCAGTTATCCCTATAATTTGCGCTATGAATGAACTACTCACAAATAAAACTTTTATTGCTGCTTTTATTGCTTTTGTAGCTGCGCAGTTTTTCAAAGTAATAATTAATTTACTGCTTACAAAAGAAATTGATGTAAAAAGCGGATTAAGCACGGGGGGTATGCCCTCCTCGCACAGCGCCACCGTATCAGCAATTTCTACCTGTGTGGGAATTCTGCATGGTGCAGGAAGTACTCTATTTGCAGTAACTCTGGTTCTCTCACTGGTTGTTGTTTCTGATGCTGTAGGCATAAGACGAGCTGCAGGCAGACATGCGGAAGTTTTAAATGAGTGGAGTAGAATTTTATCAGAGAGTTTTGAACACGGCTTTAAACCTGAAGACTTAAGAACTCTTCTCGGACATACCTACCCGCAGGTATTTGCTGGAATCCTTCTCGGTTGTACTTCCGGTGCACTGGTTGCTGTATATCTTTAGCAGTATATTTGTTTTAAATCTATGCAGACCCCTTGTTTAAACGTATTTAAACAAGAAATCACTGTATAATTATGCATTTTAAATTGACTTGTTACCGTATCTTCATGTAAAATTACTTTTCTTACAAAAACATAAAGTCTTAAAAGGAGCTTATCATGAAAAAATTACTCGTAGTATCTTTGATCCTTGTTCTTGCAGCAACATCACTATTTGCTGCAGCACAAGAGGATTCAAACACAATTATTATTGCCACAGATGCCACCTGGCCGCCAATGGAATTTATTGATGTAAAAGGAGATTTGGTAGGTTTTGATATCGACATGCTTCATGCACTTGCCGAAGAGGGCGGATTTGAAGTTGATATTAGAAACACTGCCTGGGATGGTATTTTTGCAGGTCTTAAAAACGGTGCATACGATGCAGTTTGTTCCTCAGTTACTATAACTGCAGAGAGACAGGCAGAAATGGCATTTACAGATTCCTACATCAATGCAGGTCAAATCCTGATCGTAAAACAGTCTTTAACTGGTATTACTGGTCTTGGAGATATGGCAGGAATGAAAGTTGGTGTACAGAACGGTACAACCGGAGACTTTGCTCTTGATGCTTTTCCTGAGGTTGAAAGAAGAGCTTATGATGAAGTTGGATTTGCAGTTGAAGACCTTATGAATGGTCAGGTTGATGGAGTTGTTTGTGATTCTATCGTTGCTTCAGATTTTGTACTCACCAATGAAGCATATAGCGGCAAACTTATGATAACTGGCGAACCTTTCACTGATGAATTCTTCGGAATTGCTGTACAGAAAGATGATGCTGATCTACTTAAACTGCTTAACGATAGCCTTGCTGCAATTAAAGCATCAGGTAAACTCGATGAGTTAATTAGTAAATGGCTTCGGTAGCGAAGACAAAGCAGGATAAAAAAGATAAAACCCCCATCGCAGCAGCCAAAACCTTTGGCTCAACCAAAGGTTCGGATTCCGACCCTGTTGCAGTTACCGATGGGGCACTAATCCCAAATAGAAGTAACGCCAGGATTTTCAACTCCTGGCGTATTACTTTTCTCCTTGCAGCCTTGCTTTTAATCATACTTACCATTTTCAATCCTGCTCCATTTCGGGAAATATTCTTTGTTACCCTGAAAGGAGTTCCCGTTACTTTTCAGGTTACCGTATTTGCAATTCTGGGATCTCTGGTACTTGGATTACTGTGTGGGCTTGGACAAGTCTCTCAAACCCGAATCTGGAACCTGCTTGCAGGTGTCTATGTTGAACTTATCCGTGGAATACCACTTCTGGTGCAGCTTATCTTTATCTACTACGCACTAGGCAGATTTTTTCAGGTTGAAGGGATTATTGCAGCCATAATAGCCTTATCTATTTGTTATGGGGCTTATATGGGTGAAATATTCAGAGCTGGTATTCAGGCTGTTCCGAAAGGACAAATGGAAGCGGCTATAGCACTAGGGCTTTCACGTGGTCAGGCTTTACGAAAGGTAATCCTGCCGCAAACAATGAAAATAATATTACCGGCAATCGGAAATGAATTTATAGCTATGCTTAAAGATTCATCACTGGTATCAGTTATTGCATTACGCGATATACTTCGTAGAGGAAGAGAATATATTTCACGAACATTTCTCTCCCTGGAAACAATGCTGATAGTTGCTCTCATCTATCTCATAATCACCCTGGTACTCTCACGAATAGTTGCCATGATGGAAGAGAGGTTCAAGAATGAGTGATTATAGAATTCGTATTGAGAATCTGAGTAAATCGTTCAGTTCCTCAATTCAGGCAGTAAAAAACGCAACACTCAATGTAAAAATAGGTGAAGTTGTATTGATTATTGGTCCTTCAGGAAGTGGGAAAAGTACACTGTTAAGAAGTGTAAACAGACTTGAAGTCGCAACATCCGGTAGGATTTGGATTGATGATGATGAAGTCACATCACCTACTATTGATATTAGAAAGATACGTGAAGAAGCTGGAATGGTCTTTCAAAGCTTCAACCTGTTTGCTCACTTGCGGGTCATTGAGAATATAACATTGGGCCCCAGAACAGTAAAGAAAGTCAAGAAAGAGGCTGCAGAGAAGCAAGCCAGACAATTACTTAAGAAGGTTGGTCTGGAAGATAAAGAACAAGCGTATCCCTCTCAACTTTCCGGCGGTCAGCAGCAAAGAGTTGCCATTGCGCGGGCGCTTGCCATGGAACCAAAAGTAATGCTGTTTGATGAACCAACCAGTGCGCTTGATCCGGAAATGATTAAAGAAGTTCTGGATGTTATGCTTGATCTTGCAAAAGACGGCATGACCATGCTCGTTGTATCACATGAGATGGGATTTGCACGTGCTGCTGCTGATATGGTGGTATTTATGGACGGCGGTGAAATAATTGAAACAGGACCTCCAAACATACTGTTTAGCGACCCTAAGGAAGAAAGAACAAAAAAATTCCTAACGCATATATTATAGTAGAGATCAGCCGGGGCAGTATTGTCCCGGTTTTTTTATATGTACCCCTATTCTTATTTTTATATTTTCATTTAAAATATATTATTGAACGATATCTCAAAACTACGAATATTGAAAACTTATTTTAAAAGCATTTAAATTTACATTCTATATGTTGACAAAATTAGTAATAGTGTTATTATTATCTATATTAATTTATCTATATATTTTTATAGGTAGAAATATATCTATTACACCATCTGGAAAGAAACAGCAAAAAGCTGCTCTTTTTTGTTTTTCAACAAGTACTCCATCATGCTTTTCACCCGGTTTGTGTTAATTCTCAGGTATGTTTCTCCGTAGTAAACCAAAAGGAGCGTTTACATGTCTGTACTTACTGCACAAAAAACAGAAAATTTACAAAAAGAACGTGAACATCTTGAACATTCTGAAGAATCACTTTTTCAGGTAATCGATGACATCATCACATCCTATAAAGGCCAAAAGGGAGCCCTGATCCCCGTTCTGCAGTCAATCCAGAATCTTGTTGGATATTTACCGGAAAACGCACTGCAGCATATCAGCAAAAAAATGAGAGTTCCTTTTAGTGAAGTTACCGGGGTTGTCACATTTTATTCATTCTTTTCAACACATCCACGAGGAAAATATGTAATTCGTGTCTGTCTGGGTACAGCTTGTTATGTACGAGGCGGGAACGAAGTACTGGAAGCTCTTACACGTGTACTGGGAATTCGAGTGGGAGAAACTACCAAAGATAGACTCTATTCACTCGAAATCGGTAGATGTTTTGGAGCCTGCGGTCTGGCACCGGTTGTTATGGTAAACGAGGATGTGCATCAACGGGTAAAACCTGCAAAAATAAAAGATATCTTATCCCAATACCAGCAGGATTCTACGGTAACCAAGGGGGAAAAAGCATGAATCAACTATACAATTCAACAACAGCATTTAAGGAAGCATCTATTAAATTGGCAGCAGCGAACGAAGCAGCCATTCACGAACCCCATATACTTGTTTGTACCGGTGGAGGGTGTATTGCCTCAGGTTCACTGAATATAGTTTCTGAAATACAAACAGTGTTGAGGGAACTTAACCTGGACATACCTGTTAAGTGCACCGGGTGTCTTGGCCCCTGCTCAAAAGGGCCGGTAATTTCATGCAACCCCTTAAACACGGTATATGAAGGTGTTACACCAGCAATAATCAAGGATTTAATCTCTTCGCATTTTATTGATGAAAGACCATTTCAACAAAACATCTTTAGGGATGCAGAGGGTGGAAAACCAGCAGAAAAGATTGAGGAATCGGCATTCTTTAAACCGCAAAATAAAATAGTACTACAAAACTGCGGAATTGTTGACCCGCTCAATATTGAGGATGCAATTGCCCATGGCGCATATAAGGGTCTGGTTAAAATTCTTGAAGATAATAGTATTGATGTAATAGATCAATTAAAAATATCAGGATTACGAGGACGCGGCGGTGCAGGCTTCCCTACCTGGCTGAAATGGAAATTTACCATGGATGCCAAGTGTGAAGATTCAGAAAAGCAAAAGTATGTATTATGCAATGCTGATGAGGGAGATCCTGGTGCATATATGGATAGAAGTGTTCTTGAAGGTGATCCTCACACCTTAATCGAAGGAATGGCTATAGCGGCCCGAACGGTTGGTGCCTCAATTGGGTATGTCTATGTGAGAGCTGAATATCCATTAGCTGTAGCCAGACTATCGAAAGCTATTGAGCATACTAAAAGTGCAGGATTAATGGGTGATTCTATTCTGGGAACTGATTTCTCTTTCGATCTTGAAATACGAATGGGATCCGGGGCATTTGTCTGCGGGGAAGAGACCGCTCTCATAAATTCAATTGAAGGAAAACGGGGAGAACCCAGAACCAGACCCCCTTTCCCCGCACAAAAAGGATTATGGGGAAAACCCTCTCTACTCAATAATGTTGAAACGTACGCAAATATTCCGGCAATAATTCGCAAGGGGGCTGAATGGTACTCATCATTCGGGACTCCGGAGAGTAAGGGAACAAAAGTATTTGCATTAGCCGGTGCAGTCGCAAATACCGGTCTTGTAGAAGTTCCTTTAGGCACTCCGCTCGGTGATCTCATATTTGATGTTGGCGGTGGAATTATAAATAACAGACCGTTCAAGGCTGCGCAAATCGGCGGTCCGTCAGGCGGATGTATCCCTCTACAGCACCTTAGTGTTCCACTTGATTATGAACCGCTGAAAGAGTTGGGTGCCATTATCGGTTCCGGTGGACTGATTGTAATGGATGATACTACCTGCATGGTAGATGTAGCCAGATACTTTCTTGAATTTGTGCAGGATGAATCCTGTGGAAAATGTGTACCCTGTCGTGTAGGAACAAAAAGAATGCTTGAAATCCTCACCCGTATTTGTAATGGCGAGGGTGTTCAGGGTGATATTGAATCTCTGGAAAAATTAGCGCATCAGATCAAGGATACCGCATTATGCGGTCTGGGACAGACTGCTCCAAATCCGGTTTTATCAACAATTAGACACTTCAGACATGAATATGAGGCTCATATCCGTGATAAGCACTGCGAAGCCGGTGTATGTGCCGGTCTTGTCCGGGCATCCTGCCAGAGCGCCTGTCCTGCACGTGTTGATATTCCCGGTTTCGTATCTCTCACTGGTGAGGGACGATATGCCGAAGCGTTGAAACTGCATCGTGAACGAAATCCTTTTGCAGCAGTATGTGCAAGAGTTTGTTTCCATACGTGTGAAGACAAATGCCGACGAACAGGTCTGGATGAATCTGTATCGGTTCGAGGAGTTAAACGATTTCTGGTTGATCAGGAGATAACCATTCAGGTTCCGGAAATCCTCGAAAATGATGCTAATGCTACGAAAAAGATCGCCATAATCGGTGCAGGACCAGCCGGCCTTTCCTGTGCCTATTTTCTTGCCCGTCTCGGCTACAAACCAACTATTTTTGATGCCTCAGTAAGACCTGGCGGAATGCTGGTTCAGACTATTCCATCATACAGACTTCCCCGGGAAACCGTTGCACGGGAAATAAGAATGATTGAACAAATGGGTGTGGATATCATTAGTGAAAAAGCTTTGGGAAAAGACTTTACTATCCAATCACTGAGGGAAGAAGGTTATGAGATGTTCTTCCTGGGTATTGGTGCACCTGATTCTCTCTCTATGGGACTGCCCGGCGAAGAGCTGGAAGGTGTTGTTCAGGCAGTACCATTTCTGCAGCGCTACAATATTCGCGGATCTGTACAGGCAGGGCAGAAGGTTGTCGTTATCGGCGGCGGAAATGCTGCAATCGATGCAGCTAGAACTGCTTTACGGTTAGGTGCCGATGAAGTACGAATTGTTTACCGAAGAAGCCAGGATGAAATGCCCGCTTATGCCGAAGAGGTTGAAGAAGCAATACACGAAGGCGTAAAAATCTCATGCCTCACCCAGCCTGTCGAGATTATCAGCGATTCCAACGGGAAAGCTGCAGGTGTCTCCTGCCTGCCGATGAAACTGGGTGTTTTTGATGCTTCCGGAAGAAGAAGACCAACAGCTGCCGAGAGTGAAAAATTTACTATTACTGCAGATCAGGTAATAATTGCTATAGGACAGCGGCTTAATAGTAAAGATATATTAGGTGCCGATGTTGTAGATTTAAATAAAAAAAGATTCATCTCTGTTGATCCTGTTACGGGTAAATCATCTGTTTCTGATATTTTTGCCGGTGGAGATTGTGTCGATGGACCGTCATCTGTTGTTGAAGCTATTGCTGCAGGGGAAAAAGCCGCTGTAGGGATGGATTTGGCATTAACCGGCGAAGATCATGCTTTCTGGAGATTTGAAAAAGAGATTAAAACTGATTTTGATCCTGATGCTGATCCGATCATGAGTGGTCGTGACAAAGTCCGCTCAATATCAATAGAGAGACGACGCTGCAACTTCGAAGAAGTTGAACAGGCCTGGAGCGAACCGGTAGCCCAAAGGCAGGCTCATCGCTGCCTCAGATGTGATTATGGAAAAACAATCCGAATGGAGAAAAAGGAAAAGGAGGCTGTACATGGTTAATATAACAATTAATGATCAAAAATTAACAGTCGAATCAAGTATCACAATTCTTTCTGCAGCAAGAGATGCCGGTATAACCATACCAACCCTCTGCTTTTTGGAAGGGACAGCACCACAAGCAGCCTGCAGAGCCTGTGTCGTAGAAATTGAGGGAGCAATTGCTCTCGCGGCTTCCTGCTCTACTCCGGTTCGCGAAGGACTCGTTATTAAGACTAACTCCAAACGTGTACGTGAAGCAAGAAAAACTGTTGTTGAACTTATGTTGAGTGAACATGTTGGTGAATGTCAAACTTGTGTGAGAAGTATTGATTGTGAACTGCTGACTCTCGCACAGAACCTAGGAATTCGTGATATAACTTTTACCGGTGAATCACCTGTTTTGAAAATTGATTCTTCTACACCTGCTCTATCCAGAGATCCTGGGAAATGTATCAAATGTCGAAGATGTGTCTCTATATGCCGTGAAGTCCAGAATGTAGGAGCAATCAGTGCTCAGTTCCGGGGATATGATACGGTAATCGGGCCGGCTTTTTCCAGACCTATGTCAACAGTTGCCTGCGTGCAATGCGGACAATGTGCTGCAGTATGTCCAACAGGAGCAATTACTGAGGTTACTCATATTGATAAAGTTTGGGAGGCTGTTGATGACCCAACTAAGCATGTGGTTGTCCAGACAGCTCCGGCTATTCGAGCCGCCTTAGGAGAATGTTTCGGTTTAACCCCGGGAACCCTTGTTACCGGTAAAATGGTTTCTGCCCTACGGGAGATCGGTTTTGATGCCGTATTTGATACAAACTTCACTGCTGACCTGACCATTATTGAGGAAGGAACCGAATTACTGAAAAGATTGGAAGACGCTCTTGTGCATGGTAAAGAAGTAGCTCTTCCCCAATATACCAGCTGTTCACCGGGATGGATAAAATTTGCAGAATATTTCTACCCTGAAATTCTCCCCAATATTTCCACCTGTAAATCACCTCAGCAGATGTTTGGAGCTCTGGCAAAGACCTATTACGCAGAAAAAATAGGTGTTGATCCAAAAGATATGATTGTAGTATCCATAATGCCCTGCACAGCCAAAAAATTTGAGGCAGGCCGCCCCGAAATGGCAGATAGTGGGTATCAGGATGTTGATTATGTTCTAACCACCCGCGAATTAGGAGATATGATTAAAATGGCAGGGATTGATTTCCTCGCCCTTCCAGATCAGAAAATGGATGAACCTTTCGGGATATCCACTGGTGCAGCTGACATCTTCGCTACTACTGGCGGTGTAATGGAAGCAGCCCTTAGGACAGTATATGCCATAGTAACAGGAAGAATACTTCCGGTTGAGGGACTGCATATTACCCCTTTGGCAGGACTTGAAGGAATAAAGACAGCTGAACTCACCCTGACCGATACCATTGAACCTTGGAAGTTTCTTGAAGGCGTGACTGCACGTGTCGCGGTAGCCCATG
>Ga0075115_10000250_pt1 | contig 27006 bp, 23 predicted proteins | sample AntAceMetag02UKH_FD_69785 | JGI IMG/M metagenome (GOLD analysis project Ga0075115, IMG submission 69785) | Saline lake microbial communities from Ace Lake, Antarctica - Antarctic Ace Lake Metagenome 02UKH | ecosystem: Environmental > Aquatic > Non-marine Saline and Alkaline > Saline | place... | reverse complement strand
CCCCTGCTCAGCTAAAATACGAGTTATGGCTGCTGTAAGCGTGGTCTTGCCATGATCAATATGACCAATTGTACCTACATTGACGTGCGGCTTGGTACGCTCAAATTTTTGCTTGCTCATTTTTCTCTGTTACTCCTCAAATGATATGTTTTTGCGGCCCCTGCAGTTGCTTTATGTTCCCTAGCAACAGGCTTCACTCCGGTTACAAACTCACAAGACCATGGAGCCCACGACCGGGATTGAACCGGTGACCTCTTCCTTACCAAGGAAGTGCTCTACCGACTGAGCTACATGGGCACCTATTTCCATGGAGCGGGAAACGGGACTCGAACCCGCAACCCTCAGCTTGGAAGGCTAATGCTCTAGCCAATTGAGCTATTCCCGCCCAAAGGGAAACCAACTATATTTATTGGTGGAGAGGGGAGGATTCGAACCTCCGAAGGCATCGCCAACAGATTTACAGTCTGTCCCCTTTGGCCAACTCGGGAACCTCTCCGCACTTTTCCAATGGAGCTGGCGATGGGACTTGAACCCGCAACCTGCTGATTACAAATCAGCTGCTCTACCGATTGAGCTACACCAGCCAAATTGAACACCCCATAATAGTGACCTGTTTGAAAAAAGCAAGCTCTTTTGATCACAAAAAAAGGCGGCGCACATCCAACCGGCGCCGCCCATGTCATTACCTTGGGCAATTGAGCCTCTAGCTCCTAATGTATATCTTTCCCTTCATACTGCCATCCAGTCACCATTTTCTCAAGTCCGAAGCCGGCCTTGCCTGCTCTTACGTCCCTTGCCCAGCTCTCATGCACATAAGCAGTGGTCCTGTAAAGCAGATGAGCAAATTTGGAGTACGGAAGGGAAAGGAACAGAGTTGCAACACACCCCAAATGCAACACGTACACAGGGTAGGCCAGGATCGCCACGTCCATCAGACGTATTATCTCTGCCGCCACACCGCTTACGCCCACTGCAAAGATGAGCCATATCAGGATCCAGTCCTGTGTTGTACTCTTAATAGTCCCTTCTGCAGTCTTCCGGTTCCTCATATTCCTGAGCATCCAGATCCCGGCAATGAGCATGACAGCACCGATGTTGGCTGCGATCTTGACCGGATGATACTGGACAAGAGGTGTTTCAAACCCGGCATCAGGAAATAGGATGGCCAGCACATCCGCCTGGATCATGACTATGATGGTCACAGTAAACAGAATAATGAATGACCACAGGACCCAGAGGTGACCTGTCGCACGCTCTGCCACCTCTCCACACTTCTTGAAGCGCTCGTGGGTCAGTATCTCCTTAACAGCAGGCCATACATACTTGACCAGAAAAGGTCCCAGAGAAGGCGTTGCAGCCTTTCCGGTATATGAATCCGTTAGTCCGGCGCCCTTGGAGATATCACCCCAGAACCGGAGTACTCCCTTTATGCCGGCATAGATCACAAGGGCAGAAATGGAAAGGAATAAGGCGTCTATTGGTATCACAGTCAGGAACTTGTGATATACAACAGTGCCCTCCGGAATTGGAAATGCCTCTTTTGTGTATAAAGACCAGAGAAATGCTACTACCAATACGGTAAGCATCGACGCAATTACAGTGCCTATTACACCGCCCGCACTGTCCAGCAAATTCGCCAATGCCTTTGGTTGGGCATAGTGCTTTATGGCATTTATCCTGATTGCGCTCAGCACATCACCGGGGCGGGCATCCCTGGGACAATACTTTGTGCAATCACCACAGTTGTGACACAACCAGACATCTGCATCCCCAGCTAATTTGGATCCCAGACCCCACTGGGCCCAGAGCATCTCCTTTCTGGGAAATGGGCTCTCATCCGTGGACAGAGGGCAGACTATGGAGCACGTTGCGCACTGATAACAGCGGTTAACCGTGTCTCCACCTGCCTCCATGACGCCCTTTACGAACTCCAGGTCCGGCTGTACCCGTTTTCGTTCAGCCATGATTACTACCTCCTAGAAACCTTTGAATGGATTCGGTCCTAACTCAACTATTTCAGCCATAAATTCATTTATGATCTTTGGAATTTGATCATACTCGTCAATAGCGACCTGTGCCATTTTTACACGCTCTGCCTCAATTCCCAGGGAGGCTAGTGACTCGGCAACATTTGCCATGCGCTTCTCTGACAACTCACTGCCCTTCACAAAGTGACACTGGTAATCGTCACCGAACTTACAGCCAAGGAGCAAAGCGCCGTCCATTCCACTTGACATGGCGTCTTTGATCCATGCCACGTTGACAGAGCCAAGGCAACGGACAGGAATTATCCTGGCCAAGGGTGACCATGAAAGCCCCTTTCTGGCTGCCATATCCAGGGCTGGATATGCATCATTTTCACATGCAAAGATGAGCAACCTCAGCTTATCCTCGTCGTCGTCAGGCACCTCAATAGACTTGATCATCGAACCGACAATGTCAATACTGTAGTCCTTGAAGTTGATAATGCGCTCAGGGCATGCACCCATGCATGTACCGCAGCGGCGGCACCTTGATGGATTGAGCTTCGGAGTGCCCTTCTCATCGTCATCCAGGGCACCAAACGGACACTCTTCAGTACAACGCTTACACTGTGTACAGCGCTGGAAGTAAAAATCCGGATAGTCAAAATCCCATGTACGTGGATGGACCGAGTGGCCCTCATCAATGGCCTTGAGACACTGCAGAGCCTTGAGTGTTGCGCCTGCGGCGTCCTCCATTGACTCCTCTATAGTCATGCCCCTGCGGACTCCGCCTGCGGCGTAGATCCCCGTCCGCCTTGTCTCATATGGGAAACATATGAAGTTTGAATCGCAGTAGCCTCCGAACAGGTCCAGATCACGAAAGCCCGGACCCTGCCTGTATGCCAGGTTCACAACCGGGTCGTCCTTGGTGGTCGGGACCATCCCTGTAGCAAGCACTGCGAGATCTACATCCAGGCTGATATCGCCGCCAATAAGGGTATTATCCACATTGACGGTCAGACCACCTGAGCCGTTGTCCTTGACCTCAGTGACGTCTCCCTTGGTAAGAAAGATACCCGGGTCGTTCTGAAGGCCCTGGTAGAAGTACTCATACTGCCCTGAAGCTCGCATGTGCTCGTACAAGACATATGCCTTGCCGTCCTCCGGCTGGTCCTCACGCAGGTACTTGGCCTGCTTGAGAGATACAAGGCTTGTGGCTACTGAGGCATAAGGGAAATCAGCATCGTCCTTGGAGCCCCCGGGGCTCTGAATAAAGGCCACTGATTTGACTTCCTTGCCGTCAGATGGGCGAACAATCTTACCTTTTTTGGCGATTTCCTCAAACTGGCAGTTGGTTATGACATTGGGATTGCCCCAGGCCAGGTGTTTGAACTCGTCTTCTGCCGGTTCGTAAGGTTTCCACCCTGATGCCAGGATCACGGCCCCGCAAACTCCGGCGCCGGAATCTTCCTCCATGTATTCCTTACGTCCCTCGTTCTTCTCTGCATACTTCTTTTTCTGATCTTCAGCCGAAAGCTCTTTGCCGCTCTCGTCCAGCATCTCCTCATCTGTCAGTGGAAACGGGGCATCCCACTCGCTCTTTGTCCCTGTCTCCTTCAAGCTGACCTTGAAGTCTCCGGGGGCATTGCCGATACGGGCTACTTCAGTATTGGTCTTGACTGTTATTTTGTCACTGGCATTGACTCTGTCAATAAGATCATGGACAACGGGATTGATAAGCTCAGAGTAATCAGGACCCACAGGGACCTGCTTCCTGAGCTTTGCACCCCAGCCGCCAAGCTCAGCCTGCCGCTCAACCAAAATGCTTTCATGCCCTGCCTCAGCCGCCTCAAGTGCGGCAGTTAAACCTGTGACCCCGCCACCAATGATAAGGATACGCTGATTGATTTCCTCGGTCTCAGTCTTAAAAGGCTCTATAGGCTCGGACTTCTGCACCTTGACAACCGCCATGCGGATATAGTCCTCAGCCAGTTCCTGCACGTGCTCTTTCTGGGCATCTGCGTTCTCATCGTCCGCATTGACCGGATGACTCCATGTAACCAGTTCACGAAGACTCGCCTTTTCCACTATTATACCTGGAAAATCAAGGATCTCAAACTCATATCTGGGGGAAATTCCAGCTATAATAACCGCATCCACCCCTTCATTATCTATATCCTGCTTCACCATGGCCGCGCCTTCTGGTGAATACAGGTCGGCATGTGTGCGCACTATCTCAAGGCCGAGTCCGGTTGCAACCTCTACGAGCTTGTCTATATCCAAGGCCTCGCCAATACCATCTCCAGTGTATATGTAAAATCCTATTTTTTTCGACATCAGCCTGCCCTCCTTACCAACGTCTGAATGGCCTTCAAGGCCGCAGCAGTTGCACTCTGAGCAGATGAAACTACATCAATAGGCCGCTTGGCACAACCGCAAGGAATAATGCCATCCTTAGGTACCACAAAGCCGTCAGTATTGTATTCGATCCCTGGAATCTGTATTGTTGCCCCTGTCGGCTGCATCCCTGTAGCCAGTACTGCAAGGTCTACTTCCTGTTCGACCTTGCCGCCACCAATGGCGTCTTCCGCCACCAGCACAACACTACCTGGGCTCGACCCCTCTCTTATCTCAGCCACCTTGCCCTTGATGAAGTGGACCTTTTTGTCTTCCTTGACCTTATTATAAAACCTCTCATATTTCATACCAGGAGAGCGTATATCAATATAGAAAATGTAGATCTCCACATCCTCCGACTGCTCCCTCAGATAACAGGCATGCTTCAGTGTGGCCATACAGCAGATGTATGAGCAATATTTCAGATGATTTTCATCCCTGGAACCTGCGCACTGTACAAAGCCGACTGTCTTTGGCTCCTCCTTGTCAGAGGGTCGCACAATCTTTCCCTCAGTAGGTCCTGATGGCGACGCCATACGCTCAACCATCATATTTGTAACTATATTATCGTATTTCCCAAAACACAAATTGTCCATCTTTGTGGCATCATACGGACTCCATCCGGTCGCCATAATAATGGCTCCGACATTCAGGCTTATGCTCTCTGCCTTCTGATCCAGGTCTACATGCCCGGCAGGCATGGCGTCCTTGATCTGCTGGCCGTCACCTGAAGAGACCACGGAAGGATCCAGCACACACTGATTGGGGAAGGCCATCATGTTGGTCATATAGAGGGGTTTCCGCGTATCCATACCAAAGTTGAAATCATTTGGGATCTCGGTTGTAACCGCTTCGGCCCCTGCTGCACAATTGGTGCACTGTGGGGTCGTGTACCTCGGATTCACCTTTACCTGTACATTGAAGTCCCCCGGCCCTCCTGACACAGACTCCACTTCTGCCAAATTGTAGAAGGTGATCCTCGGACTGGTCTTGATACGCTTGTAGTTTATCTCCAGCCCGCATGTGGGAGGACACAGCTTTGGAAAATACTTGTTAAGCTGAGTCACCCGTCCGCCCATATAACTCTCTTTCTCTACTATAAAGACATCATATCCCATTTCAGCGGCCTCAACCGCGGCTGTAAGGCCGCTAAAGCCGCCACCTACCACGAGTATACTTTCACTCATACGCCCGCTCCTTCCTCAAAAATTAATTTAATTAAACACTAAATTAGGAATTAGGAATTGAAAATTGGAAGTTAGCTCCTAAAAAATACAGTCAGATTTCCAGATCACTATTACTTATTGCCAATTCCCAATTCCTAATTCCTAATTCAAAAAAATGCCAGGCGCCGCCATAACGACGCCTGGTCATCTGTTAGAAGGTCTAAATCACCTGACCATCCTTCCTTAAACTAAGATATTGAATTAGTCAGGAATGATCTTGTGCATTTTCTTCTTGAATGTGGACCACTCGCCCGTTTCAGGATCGTACTTGGAATTGACAAAGCACACCCATCCACCATCCTCCATGGACTTAGAATCCGCATCAGGGAAATCGCCACGATAGTAGAAGCCGGGATAACGGCTCTCTTCACGGAACGCGATATGACGGAGGTGATCCTCAACGCACCAGATGCGGTGATTCATCTCCCAGGCGCGGATCAGCTCGTGCAGACCGCTGGTAGCCAGATTTTCAGAGTCCTCGCGGAGCAACTGGAGGTGCGTCATGGCTATCTCAAGGAGCTTTGCATTGGTCATATAATACGGGGACCAGCCGCCACCATACTCATCGGTGTACTTCATTAGACGCTCCATCATGTGGCGCGGCCTGATGTAGGCGGGGTTGACCATGTCGTCAGTGGTCTCCAAATGATGCGCATAATAGTGTACGACCGGCTTGTAGATCTCTGCCTTGAGTTCATCCGCGTTCTGCTTCAGGGCCGGGACGAAGCTGGCGTTGTCTATGACATACTTGGCCATGGCCTTGGCAGACATGCGGCCCTCGGCATGTGAACCGGATGAGAACTTGTGCCCTGATGCACCGACTCCGTCACCAGCGGTGAACAGGCCGTTGACAGTCGTCATGCGGTTATAACCCCATTTGTAATCATCCGGGACCCAGTCTTCCATAGGGCCACTGCACCAAATGCCGCAGCAGCCGGAGTGGCTCCCCAGCATGTAGGGCTCAGTGGGCATGATCTCAGAGCCAACCTTCTCAGGCTCGACGTTCATGGAAGCCCAGAGGCCTGCCTGACCAACGGACATATCGAGGAAGTCCTCCCATGCCTCGCTCTCAAGCTCCTTCCAGTATTTCTTGATGGCCTTTTCATCCATGCCTTCATCCCTTTTATTCTGAAGGAACTTATTGAGTGCAGCAGCAGTATCCATGAAAATAGGACCGCGGCCTTCCTTCAATTCCTTGAGCATCAGGTGGTTCCTGAGGCATGTTGGGGTAACCGCCTGCTGACCATAAGGTGCATATTTCGCCAGTTCTTCCTTTGCAGCATCACTAAAGGCATAATTTTCGCCGAAACAGTTGGTCACACCGGCCTTGAAGAGCAGGAACCAGGCCCCGACAGGTCCGTAGCCGTCCTTGAAGCGGGACGGGGTGAAGCGGTTTTCCATCATGGTCATCTCGGCGCCGACCTGCATACACATAGTGTAAGTGGAACCGGCATTCCAGATCGGGTACCAGCAGCGACCCTTACCTTCATCCGTGGCCCTTGGACGGAAAATGTTAACCGCACCGCCGCAGGCCACTATCATTGCCTTGCACTTATACACAATTACTTTGTTCTCGCGGGCGCTGAAGCCGACGCAACCGGCAATGGTATTGGGTTTGTTGGCATCCAGAAGAAGCTTTACGATAAAGACGCGCTCATGAAGGTCATAGCCCATCTCTTCCAGGGAATTCTTGGCACCCTCAGCTATGATGCACTTGTAGGACTCGCCGTTGATCATGACCTGCCACTTACCGGTGCGCACAGGCTTGCCACCGTCTCTCAAGCTCTTGCCCTCGTCTCCCTTCTGCTTCCAGAAGGGGAGTCCCCACTCCTCAAAGTGGTAACAAGAGTCGTCAACGAAACGGCCCAGGTCATAAATCAGGTCCTCACGGACAACACCCATAAGGTCACCACGGACCATGCGGACATAATCATCCGGTGTGTTATCGCCCATATATAGATTGATGGCGGAAAGTCCCTGTGCCACAGCACCGGAACGCTCAAGGGCGGCCTTATCAATCAGACATACCTTGGAGCCGGCCGGCATCCACTTGCCGATCTCAAAAGCCGAACCGCAGGCGGCCATACCACCGCCTACGATCAAGGCGTCATATTCCAACTCTTCAACAGGAACCTTGGACAGGTCCGGCTCGGCCAGGAGTTCCCATGATGGTTTATTTCTAAGAGCCATATCTTAAATCCTCCTTAATGATTTGCTCGTTGTCTAACTTTTTCTCAATTCTCAAGTTCAGCCACTTCTTAAATTAAGAAGTCTTACGGAGTCTGTAGAGTCTGACCTGCCATGGTAAACAGAAGACCGTCGTCGATCGGGCCCGGTTCCGGCTTGCCCTCGTATGGCTTAATGGAACCCTCAGGAGTGGTCCTGATCGGGAACTTGAAGCGCTTTATGTTGCCGTTGCGGAACTTAACAGTCCACATGATGGAGTCAGAACTGCGCATAGGCTGGACATAGCCGCCCATAGGAGCGATATCTGCATAGTGGCGGACCTCAATGGCACCCTGCGGGCAGATTTTTACACAGTTGTAACACTCCCAGCACTGATCCGGTTCCTGGTTGTAGGCCTTCATTGCCTCAGGGTCAAGAATCATGAGGTCGTTGGGGCAGATATACATGCATGCTGTTTTATCCCCGCCTTTGCAACCGTCACACTTCTCTTCAATGACATAGCTTGGCATAATAATACCTCCTAAATTTAGTTATTTGTTCAAATTAATAACATTTCTGCCGTGATGTTGTGTTCGGTCCCTTTTGCCTGTCCACCTCCCCCCGGATATTTCCGAAATTATTAATCAAGATTATCTAAAAATAATAACAAAAAATATCAATTCACGTGTTTCGCGATCAGGGTGACTGCCAAACACAGGTATTAGACTTAATAACTAACAGTTATCTTTGAACTTAAAACACACTCCCACTTCGCATTCCTGAGGACCTCTTCTTTGGACAGGATAGTACTGAATTCCCACTCAGTAATCTCTCATTCCCTTATATTAATGCAAAGGGAAATTGTCAAGGAGAAAATCCTGGCAGGAAAGAATGAACTCACATAAAATATAATAATATTCAAAAAATGATACAAACATGGAAACAGGTGCAGACTCCAGGGCAATTTTAAGCCTAGAAGGAAATAACACAACCTGAAATTATTCAAAAATTATTTTACTCTGATGACACTGAATCACCAATCATTTTTAGTAACCATTCAGAGGTTCATTGAATGCATTCTGCTGATTATAATCCATCAATTCCTCAATCACCAAATCACCAAATCACCAAATCACCAAATTCATCACGTTCAGCCGCCATTCTGGCAGGGGGAAAAAGCCAAAGATTCGGCAGCAACAAGGCCCTGGCCCCCTGGTTTACCGGCCATGTTATAGATGCCGTAGTGCAGGCGGCCATGGGCGCCTGCCGGGAAATTACCATTATAGCCAACGAACCTGAACCATACTCCTATTTGGGGCTTCCTATCTTTCCGGATATCTTGCCTGGACTGGGCCCTTTGGCCGGGCTTCAAAGCGCGCTCCGCCATGCAAAGGCAGAAAGGATTTTTTTGCTGGGATGTGATATGCCGCTCCTGAATTCAGAACTACTCAATCTGATGTGGGAAATTCCTACATGGGCCCCTGTTGTGATACCGTCCACGCCTCAGGGTCTTGAACCACTGCACGCCATCTATCACAAATCCCTTCTCCCTGTTGTTGATCACCGAATCAATTCCGGCAACCTAAGCCTTCAATCTCTATTGGAAGATATACCGTGCCACATTGTTAGTCCTGCTGATATCCTAAAAATATGTCCCTCCTTCAAATGTCTTACCAGTGCAAACACGCCTGAAAAACTGGCAAAGCTGGAAAAAATTTGCGCACACTAATCCTCAATCTTGACGAATTATTACCTAACAGGAAAAACGGTAACTTGATACGTAAGCGTTTATGGAACGTTGAAATTAGAAAATAGAAATTGGAAAATTGGCCTTCATGCTTTTGTACTGCTTCAGAACCTTCGCGGCCTTCAGGGTGATAAGGTCCGGGTCTCCAGGGCCGACGCCTATTCCAAAAAGGGTGCCGGTGTTCATTCGTTTGCTCTTTCTGAATTGAACTTCTTCGGGTAAAGAATTCTGCCTATTTCGTATATCCCGTCCAGGAGCCTCAACGTGGGCCTTGAGACGATTTTTTCGTCGATGATATAGACCTGCCCCTCCCTTACCGCCTTGATTGCCCTGAATCCCCCTTCCTCCTCGATACGCTCCACACTTATCTGGTTCATTGCCCCTTTCTGTACGAGATAGACATCTATATTATCTCCATGGGACAGGATATGCTCTTTCCCATAAGCCGCTATGTTTGTATTCCTGACCGCTTTTGCGTCCGCGGCAACATTTATCCCCCCTGCCGTTGTTAAGGCAAACATGGTAATGGAAGAGGGAGAAAAGGTCTTCATCTTGCTGTGGATGGCCTCAAAGTAGACCCTCTTTCGCCCTGAAAGCGGTATGGAGTTCACTATCGACCGGATCTTAAGCAGGCCCCTTTTAAATTCCTGTATCATCTGCCCGGCCTCTGTTTCCCGTCCTGTAAGCATCCCGAGCTCATTCCAGTAAGAAAACATCCCATCTACTGTCCTCGGCTGAAGGGATACCACAGCAATTCCAGACTCTCTCAGTTTCGATATGAGACCCCTGTATCCCCTGGCGATCATCGGCCGAATCAGGACCAGGTCCGGCTGTACCGCAATGAACTTCTCTGCATCATCATGGTAACTGAATACCGGCTTTCCCCCGGCCTCGGGGGGAAATGCCTCGTCTCCGGAGACGCCTATGATTTCACTATCGAGCCCGAGGGAAAAAAGGTTCTCGGTATGGGCGGGATATAATGAAATGATCCTCTTGAACGGCCTTTCTAGCCTGACCAAATGCCTTGATTGATCCAAAAAACTCTGTGCCCAGGGCGATGCATCAAAATTCGCTGCCACGGCCGCAAAAATAATGCACAATACCACTGCTATTTTTTTCATCGTGGTCCGATCCCCTTATAGCTTACCTGGCAGGAATTTGAATACTGGTCAAAATAGACCCTGGATTCAACATTGAAGACAGCCTTTATACCTTCTTCAGTCAACACCCCATGGGTATTTCCCTCAGATACGATCCTGCCCGATTTCATGAAGACCATCTTGTTAGAAAAAGTTGCCGCCAGGTTCAGGTCATGAAGCGCCGAAATGACGGTCCTGCCTGCCTGGCTGACCGCTTTAGATACAGCCCTCAGAAAATTCAGCGTGTACTGGATATCCATATTGGATGTGGCCTCGTCTAAAATCAAGACCGGGGTGTCCTGTACAAGGGCCCTTGCAAAAACTACCCTCTGCTTTTCTCCACCGCTCAATTCTGTTATATACTTGTCTTTAAGCTTGTAGAGTCCGGTCTTTTCAATAATCGCTTCTGCGATATCGATGTCTTCCTTTGAAGGGCCTCCAAGCCTCGGGATGTAGGGATGCCGGCCCATCAGGATCACTTCCCCGACCGTAAAAGGAAAATGGATATAAAAATCCTGTGGGACCAGGGCTATTTCTCTGGCGAGTTTTCGTTTACCGTATTCCTTTATGTTGCGGCCAAAATATCTGATGTTCCCTGATTCCGGGGTCTTATTCCCTGCCATAATGTCTAAAAGTGTGGTCTTACCGCATCCGTTCGGACCCACGATGGCATAAAAGTTCCCTGCCTCAAGGGTCAGAGAGATGTTGTCCAGCACCTTCTGTCTTCCGTATGAAAAATGGAGCCTGTTTGCCTCAAAGACCGGGATCCTATGCACGCAATCCTCCCACACTCCTTTGCCTGAAGATATAGCAGAAGAACGGACCGCCAATGAGGGCGGTCAGCACTCCGACTGGAACCTCTACAGGCAAAACGGCCCTGGTTATTGTGTCGGCGCCAAGGAGCAGGCCGGCGCCGGCGAGGCTGGAGGCCGGGATCAATTTTCTATTATCCGCCCCGGTAAAAAAACGCATAAGATGCGGTATAATAAGGCCGACAAAGCCGATAATGCCGGATACAGATACACAGACAGCCGTCATAAAGGACGCCGTCACAAGGAGAATCATCCTCACCCTACCAGCCGAAATGCCCAAGGAATTGGCGGATCGATCTCCCAGGGACATGATATTCAGGTCTCGCGCGAAAAACAGACAGATCAAAAAACCTGCCAGGACACAGACGCAACTCAAGGAAACTTCAGCCCAGGTCTTGGAGGCAAAACTACCCATTAACCAGAAGATGATGATGGAAACCTGTTCATCGGCCATGTATTTAAGAAAACTAATTCCTGCTGACAAAATAGCCGCTACGATAATCCCGGACAGTATCAAGTTATTGGAAGACATCTCCCTGTTAAAAGAAGAGAGAGACATCACTGCCACAAGGGTCCCGACGGCCCCGCAAAATGCAAAAATCGGGACGGAATAAATGCCCAGGAAATGGATGTCCAGAAATAGGGCTATGGAAGCACCAAAGGCTGCTCCTGCCGATATCCCCAAGGTGTATGGATCAGCCAGGGGATTGAGTAAAATGCCCTGAAATATAACTCCAGAGATGGATAGCCCGGCACCCACAATAGCCGAAGTCAATATACGGGGTAATCTGACATCCCATACGACATAAGGAAAAACGTGGTTTAGTCCATTTAGAAGCTCATGATCACCGGTTATCCTCGCAAGGATGATTTTCAACACCTCAAAGGGAGAGATTTCCAGATATCCCATCCCGGTGGACAAGACAATGATCAAGAGCAACAAAGAACTCAGCAGAAACAGGTAGGGGCTTCGCATCTAAGACAAAGCCCTCGCATCTCTTTTCATAGACATTCTGAACCCTTTAAAAACCCCATCTTTACAATTCTATGTGATTATCCTGTGCAACGTCTTTGATGTGCTGGACATAGATCTTGGCCCACTGGTTACTTTCGCCAAGCCCATGGATATCGCAGATGACACGGATTCCGGCCCTTTCAAAGGCACTCTTCCAGGAATCATCCTCATCCCCTGCCATATCGTTCCTGGCATGATCACCTGCAACGACCATCAATGGTTTCAGGATGACCTTTTTGACACCGGCATGCCTTACAAAGAGAAGCACATCATCAAGCGAAGGGAATCCTTCTACAGTACCTATATAGATTGGGGTGCCAGGATATTCATTGCGCATCACCTGCTGAAATTCAGCATATACGCCGGTGCTGTAAAATTCATTCCCATGACCCATGTATACAAGGGCTGCCCCATCTTTCCCGGCAAGGTCCACATCGGCATGAAGTGTCTTTGCCGCAGCCTCCATATCTTTGTGGTAGTCGTATTCGGGACCGTTTTCCCCGAGGACCGGCCTTCCAATAACCAGCTTCTTAAAGGGCATGAATTTGGCCTTAATGGTCTTGATATGATTTAAGCCCCTCACGTATTCACAAAGATCGCTGTACTCCTCGCCATTATATATATGTGTAGGCTGAACGATTATGGACCCATAGCCTTCATCCTGCAGATCAGCTATCGTCGCCAGAGGGCCTTTCACATAGAGGATCTCCATGGGGATCTCTTTGTGCTTTGCAAGAAACTCCTGGTCGTTTTGCCGTTCATGCCATATTTTCCGGATAATGTTTGACGTAAAGGCTACCTGCACTTTGACACCGGGAAAGGCATTCCGGACCTGTTCTTGTATATTTGTAATGGCCACCAGTGCCGATGGGTAGCTCGTCCCAAAACATGCAAGAACAATCGCCTTTTTGTCTTCCTGCTGCCCCATTGCAAAGGAAGAAGCCGCCAGCATTAAGGACAAAATTACTGTTATAAAGGAAACACTCAATCTCTTCATCATTGTACCTCCTGACTCTGTCTATTTTCTTGTGCGAAATGCGATTCTGCGAGACGATACTTTCGCCAAAAAAAAATCCCCGGACCTGAATTCACAGGTCCGGGGATTCCGTTTTTAACCCGGTCAGTGTTGCCCGAATCCCAAACCACGAGGATCAGAACAATATCATGTCATTATGGGCAGGTCTTCTGACTTACGGATTATCCTACTTGCCACGCCTTCCCATCCGGCAATCAACCAAAAGCTGAATGCCCAATAGTGGCACCCTGCGGCGTTCGTCCCCGATCACAGCGGCGGGCCCGCGACGGATTTTCACCATCTTCCCATTGTCCTTTCGGACTACCCACAATTGGACATCAGAATCTATCAAATCCATATCTCATGTCAAGTAAAAATCAGGAAAACTGGTTGAAAAGATGGGCAATAGGATTTCCTTCCTCGTTCCAAATTTCAATAACCCTGTCTGCGACTTGCTCCGGGATTGATTTGTACTATTACAAATATGCAAACAGTATGTTCGCTACAAACAATTTGTGTTATAGTTCAATATTGTGGCTTGATCAGGCAATAAAATATTGCAATATTCCTCAATTACGGGCCACTACAGACAATTCATCCTGTATTAACCAAAACACATATAACGGTATAAAATAAAATGACACTTGAACACATTGAAAAAGAGGTCGGTGATACCCTCAAAATGGGTGAACCCGGCGGAGTGATAGATCCTGTCCGCCTTGAAAAGGACAGCACGTTCAATTTCCGCTGTTATCCCGGAATATCCTGTTTTAACCGGTGCTGCCACAACGTAAATATTATTCTCACTCCGTACGATATAATTCGAATCAAGAACATGCTCGGTCTCACAGCGGATATGTTTTTGCAACTCTATACGACACCTGAGATACTTGGCCAGACAGAACTGCCAATTGCCAGGCTCAAGATGCTGGAAGAAGAAGGAGGACGCTGTCCCTTTGTCAGCCCAAAAGGTTGCCAGATCTATTCCGACCGTCCTGTCTGCTGTCGCTACTATCCCTTAGGCATTGCAAGTCTCAGACAACAAGATAAGCTCTCAAGAGAGGAAGAGGAATTCTTTTTTATGGTCAGAGAGGATCACTGCAAAGGATTTAATGAGCCCACCGAGTGGACTGTTGACTCCTGGAGGGCGGACCAGGGGTCCGACCTCTATGACTCAATGAATCGCGGATGGTTCGAACTCTTTCTGCGCAAAGCCTCTTTTGGTAAAGAGGCCAAGATGCCTGAAAAGGCAAAGCAACTATTCTTTATGGTCACAACCAACACGGAGCAATTCAGAAAATACGTCTTTGAGAGTCCCTTCCTTGGCTCATTTGCAGTGGAGGATAATACCCTCAAGAAAATCCTGAAAGACGATGTGGCCCTCATGCAGTTCGGGTTTGAGTATCTGAAACACGTGATCTTCGGAGCAGAATCCGACATAATCAGGCTAAAAAAAGACGTGCTTGACAAAACAGTCAAGAAAATCATCAAAAAGAAACGAAAAAAGAAAAAGTCTAAATTTTAAATGCACATTGCCTGCAGGAATCTCCACTACACTTACCCCGGGGCAGATTTCCCTGTCTTCAGTAATCTTGACTGGTCAATAGAAGGACCTGGTTTTTTTGCCCTGTTTGGGCTTTCAGGAACGGGAAAGAGCACACTGGCAAGGCTTATCAGTGGGGAACTTTCCCCAACGCAAGGTGACATTGACATCCCGAATGCCAAGCGCGTCTTTTATACCCACAATGCAGAGCGTATACCGGGATGGAATACGGTCGGCGCACATCTCAGGTCTGTGACCCCGGCCTCCAAGGCATCACTCCTTACTACTATATTAAAGGATTATGGAATGGAGGCCCATCTGGAAAGCCGCTTTTCAGGGCTGTCTATGGGACAGAAAAACAGAATAAATCTTGCCAGGTATCTGGTCCAGGAATTTGATCTGCTGATAGCAGATGAAGTGCTCGCCAATGTGGATGAACCTACCCGAAACCACATCCTTGAAAGATTAAAAAACCTGTTTCCTCAAAAGACATTTATCTATATATCCCATAATGCCCTTGAAGTAGCCCGTTTTTCACAGACTATCCATGTCCTTCCTCACTGTCCTATGACAGGCACTAATAAAATCTATAAAATAACCGGACTTGACCAGCAAGAGGGCATGGAGACCCCTGAAGAGCTGGTGCAAGAACGAGTCTACACAATACTCAAATCCGCAGCAAGCACCAGTGAGCCTCAGGCATGAGAACCCTGAAACGCCTGTTTCAGTTCATCTCTATTTATGCAACGGCTTTAGGCCTGCTATGGGGCGTAAAGATAGCATATGGTTTTTCTGACTACCTGATACCGCCGCCCATGGAAGTATTGCAGGTGGCTAGTCAGAATGGCCTGCTGTATGTAAAGGCAGTGCTGGATACCCTGGCTGTTGCAATAGCAGGACATATGGTTGCCATTGTACTTGCAACAGTAATCGGGCTCGTGGGCCGATTGAGTACCTGGCCCGGCAACCTCACGCGTACAGCGGCCTATAACCTCCAGGCATATCCCATAGTTGCGGTTGCACCCATAATATTCCTGTTCCTGGGTGACGGACTGGCTTCCAGGCTTCTCATAGCAGTAATGATATGTTATTTCCCTTTGCTTCTGAGCTTCATAGGTATATTTGCAAAGCCTGTGGAGGAGGTCGAGCACTTTTTCAGGATAACAGGCAGGATCAACTGGAGGTTGGAGCTCTCCATAAGGACCTTTGAAAACATGGACAAGATCACAACTGTGATAGTAGGAAGCGGGACAATGGCTCTGGTCGGCACCATAATAGCTGAGTTTCTGGCTGCAACTAATGGGATTGGTTATATAATAAGAAAGGCCCTGTACCAGAGTAATCTGGCAAAGATCCTTGTAGCCCTGTTTTTGATAGGCCTTTGTTCCTCTCTGTATTTGTCATTCATTGAGACAATCGGGGGATGGATAAAGATGAGGCTTTACGGAATCCGAAGCTCACCATACGGTCAGGTCTAAATTCCTTACAGACACAGTTTGCCGCATAAATTTCATAAACAGATCCACTGGCCAACGGTTTTCACCGCCTGACCAGCACCGAAGTGCTCGGTGAAAATGCGGAAATAGTGAAGCTCCTCCTTGCTACGGACCATCGGATACTCGGCCTGGACATCAGCCAGCTCGCCATCGGTGACTGCTTCTTCAAAATAGGCTGGAAGCAAACTAGCAATACCGGATCCCTGGGAAAATTCCTGTTTCAGCCGCCAAGTTATGCCTTCGGGCAGCATCCCTTCATAGGCCTTCCTAAATATCCACTTCTCAATTTTATTTTCCCCGTCAGGTTTTTGTTTGTACTCAGGCGGAATAGTCAATGAATAATTAAGCAACTCTCCGGATATAATAGGGGCCACCACTCGCAGGCTGTTGCATTGGTTCATGCGATCCAGCCGCAATGACGCGTTGCTATGCAGGAAGCCGATACATTCCATCTGCCGGGCGAACAGCTCATCAAGTGGAAAATCCTTAAAATACGTATATCCGCAAAACACCTCATCACCGCCTTCACCTGAAAGAAGCACCTGGATGCCTTGCTCTTTGGCAAATCTGGAGATAAGGAAATTCGATATTGAGCTTCTAACGAGTGAGGGATCAAAGGACTCAAGATAGTAGATAACCTCCGGCAACACCTCCAAGGCCTGATTCAGGTCCAACATAACCTCATGGTGGTCTGAGTCGATATGGCCAGCCATGACCCGTGCATTTTGGATATCAGGGCTCTCTTCCACACCCAGGACGAAGGTTTTTAACCGTGCATCTTTTCCGTATTTTTCTTTGTATGCCTCGCTGGCCAACATAGCGATCACACTGCTGTCAATTCCCCCGCTCAACAGGCTGCCTGTTGAAAAACGGAAATCCACCCGGTTGAGGAGACTCTGCCGGATTTTTGTCCTGATATACTCTGTTATTATATCCAGGTCGGTATGCAGGACCTCAGGGGGAGCCTCGGGCAATTGTGCGAATGGTGTCAAATGGCCGTGGCGGTCCATGTAATGCCCGGGAGGAAATTCATGGACGTCTTCCGTTACCTCGACAATGCTTTTCAGCTCGGAGGCCAAGTACAGGGTCTGATTTTTCCATCCGAAAAATAGTGTCTTGATACCCAATAAGTCCCTGGCTGCAAAAAACTCGTCCCCGTCTGAGATCACGAAAGCGAAAATTGCATCGTTTAAGTGCCGGAGCATATCCGTGTTGTAGCGACTATACAGATCGAGTAAGAGCCGTTCCTCCCTGAATGTGCCATCCGGGATACCGTAGGATCCGGCTTGTTCATCCCAATTGCCCACCTGGCCGTCGTAGCAGATTCTTAAATTAGGATTCCGGGGACTTGATACGGGAATATTGATATCTTCCAAAGCTGAAGCAGCGTCGGCTTCGAGGTAGTTCTGGGCCATGATGATTCCATTATTTTCGAACATCCCTGAGATATCCGGGCCCCGATGTCTGATTTTCCGGAACATGGAATTCACATTGTTATGATCCGGCTTACCGTAAGCTATTACCAATCCGCTCATGTCAAACTCCTGTAGTTCTGCTATTTCCGAATCTCAAATATCCCGACAAGACTGTGTCCCATTCCTGTCCCGGGCTGCATGTCCATCTCCAGCTTGCGGAGAGAATAGCCTAGATGCGGTTCTATCACATTGGCGCGGACATCCCCCCATTTGAGCCACGCCGCTCCCTCGATAAACCTTCGCATACTTTGCATTGCCTCCTTCAGGGGCTCAGGATAATAGGGGAGCACATCAGGAACCGTACGCAACGTCTCTGTTTCTGAGTCGTACTCACTGAGCAAAGAGATGGTATATTGTATCAACGTGTTACAGGACATGAAGAACATTTCAAAAAAATTATTTAGATGATCAAAACCCGTAAAGGGCACATAGTCCACCAGAAGGCTTTCCATGTCCGTACGCACGTACCCCTCGAAGAGGGAGTTTACCTGTGTGCGCAGCTTTGGACAGTTCTTGTTGTAATCACCCGTATCCATATGCCTGCCGATCAGTATGGAGCGATCGAAAAATGCCAGGGGCTTGATCTCTGCCCCTGATTCCCTGGCTGCCTCATCCATAATCCGCATGACATCATCCCGCGTTATGATGCGTAAAGGAAAAACCGCGACCTCAGCCAGATCTCGCATTTCTTCAGGATAAACATAAGAGATACGATAATCCATAAAGCACTCTTGATCCGGCGGATAATGCCAGAGGTCCTGCCATTCATAGGAATACCTGCCCAACCAGTCTCCTACAAAGAGGGCTTTCTCCGGGGCGTGCCTGCATATATCCGAGATGATCTTCACGTTCTGCTCATCTTGGAAATGGGACATGGTGCCATATGAAGTTAGATAGATATCAAAGGGATCTTGTTTTTTTACAAATTCGGGCAGACCTGAGGACAGGTCGTCTTGAATGAATCGCACCTTGGGATAATGACCATAATCTGCCTCAGCCTGCTTGATAAGCTCATCGTTGATCTCGATTCCTGCATATTCCTCGAGCATATCCGGGGTGATGACCGCCGTGATATATTCGTATATGCCCGGATCCTTGGCGGTGACTCCCATCAAAAGGTCATAGCCGTCGCCGCTACCACAGCCCAGATCAAGGACGCGTATGCGCTCCAGGTGCGCTTTTTTTTGTGTCACCAGTTCGTTCAAGGCAGGACGCAGAAATATCCCGGTGACCTGGTCTTCCCAGAACCTCCTGACGTTGTCATACTTTCCCAGCAAGCCTGAGGCCTTGTCATATTTCCCTGTACTCGCTGCCTGGGAATAGGCCTCTTTTTCTGCCATGATTTACACCCTTCTGGCTAATGTGCCATGGTCTTCAGGATATTAGTCGCCTCAAAAGCATCTTTGCAATGAGCATCAGCGCCTATCTGATCAGCAAATTCCTTGGATGTAGGCGCGCCGCCAATGAGCACCTTCACGCTCTCTCGAACACCCTCTTCCTTGAGTTTCTCTATTACGTCTCCCATTACCCGCATGGTGGTGGTCAGAAGGGCTGAAAGCCCCAGATAAGGCGCCTGATGCTCCTTCACCGCCCCTACAATCCGGTCAGTAGGAACATCGGCGCCCAGATCGATCACCTCATAGCCTGCGCCCTTCAGCATAATGGATACGATGTTTTTGCCTATGTCGTGGAGATCTCCTTTCACAGTGCTGATAATAAACTTTCCTTTAGTCTCTACACCTGCCTTAAGTAGATACGGGCTCAAAAGATCCATGGCCACGCCTACACACTCGGCTGAGGCCAGCATGTCAGGGATCAGATACTCTCCGCTCTCGAATTTTTCCCCAACCACTTCCATGGACCCGGTCAAGGCCTCCAGGACGATCGACTTGGGATCGACCCCATCCCTGATGGCTTCCTTGACCAGTTCCGTCACTGCAGGCTTACCCTCCAAGCCTTCATCAAAGCCCTCGTCCTCTGCCTCCAAGCGACCCTGCATGACATTAAATGCGATTTTCTCCAGAAGTATCTGTTGGTCCATGAGTTCTCCTCGTCTTTATCTTTATTCCGCAACCTGCCTGAGCCCTGGCAGAATCCCAGGGATTTCATTAAAGATGCGATCCACCGTGGTTTGGTCCAGGTGTTGTGCAGGCTCCTTCTCTTTTTGGTTCATATAGCCCATGGCATTCTCCAGAGCTTTATCTTCCAAGTCCTTGGCCTCGAATCTATACGGGCTTGAAATATCACCTGCATGCATGGCCTTGCGGGCATGACGTGCAAAGAGCCGGTGAGGGGATGCCATGACCTTTTTCACTATGTTGATCATATCCGCCGTTATTGAAGGATCAATTTTGGGCTCCCGCAGACAGTGCTTGATCTTTCCGATCTGCTCGTTGTCCAGCACTGCCTGGACAGGGCAGAAGCTGTTAGTACGGTCCAGGAGACCAAAGGCATAATGGATATACTGCGCACCGCTCATGGCCATGTGGAGATGGGTAAAAAGTTTCTCGAATACGGCTTGCATGCCCGGCACCTTGGCGTCTCCCACTCCTGCTGAGGAATAACAGGGGATTTTATAAAACCGGGCCATTTGAACGCAGTCGATGTTATACTGGTTGAACTCCGGACACCCGTACAGATCAAAAAGGTTATCCAGCCTGACCCGTACGGGAACACTCCCGTAAAGCACGGGCGCCCCCTGTTTTATCAACTGGACCAAAGTGATGCCGGCCAGGATCTCGGCGTTAATCTGGGCTACCATTCCCGCTTCTTGAATGGGAGCTGAAGATCCCCCCTGCGGGGAGGAGGAAATGACCAGGGGAAGGCCGCTCTCCACGATGGCAAATACTTTTTCTGCGGTCTCATCCACAATCTGTAGCGGGCTTTTAAATACGCAGGCAATAAAGGAGATGACCGGATTTTTTCTCAGCTCCTCGCGACCGCCTGCAATGATTTCCGCCATTTTTATTACATCTTTCAGACTTTCCAGTCTGGTCAATCCGGCCTGGACGTGCTTGGTTATGTTGTTCAGGCTTGCAAAAAACTTGTTCACGTCGTGGTTATCCGGAGTGACGTCCGGATCTTGAATATTCAAGGGCCGGATAAAGAAATCAAGGTGTTCCAACTGTTCACACAGCCTTGCAGCACGAGAGAGCAGGGTCGTATCACCCCTGAGTTCCCTGAACCTGGGGACCTTGACCTTTACCTGTGAGTCATCAACGCTCACAAATTCCTCCATACGGACATCGACCCAGACATTGGCCTCGGAACCGGTCCCGAAGTATACACGCGGGACCTCGGCATCCAGTAGCAGGCGGTTTTCCGGTTTGCGTGCTCCAAGGATAAATCGCGATGGGGCCTTAGACACGGCATCCCTGACCAGTCCCTGAGGTAAACTCACGCGCCAGAAAAACGACCCGGAAGTTTCTTGTTCTTCACGAACCTCGGCCCCGTGAGCCTTAAATAAATTCGCTGCCCTTTCGTTGTAACACCATATTCCCGGATCATTCAGGATGCTCAGAGAGGCGTCGTCGAGCCATTTGACATGGTCCCGGTTCAGCCGTTCATAAGGCTTGACCAGCACTCCCTGCCTGTATGGTCCGAACACAGGGTCCTCGGTCCGTTCGTTATTTATCGGTTGTCCATTATCCATATTGTCCTCAACTACCTCGAAAGGCTCTTGTATACCTCCGGCAATGTCTATCTTTGCCCACCAAGACCTCGGCAGCCTTCACGGCGTTCACTAAGGTCTGATTCAACGGATCCATAATCGCTGCATCCAGGCCGGCATAAACGGCCATGTGCAAAAACGCTGCATTGAGACCGGGCCGGCCGGGCAGACCGTAAGAGACATTGGAAAGACCCATTACGATCCTGGCTGCAGAAAATCGCTTTCTTATTTCAACAATGGTATAAAGCGTCACCAATCCCTGATTGACATCAGTGCTGACAGGCAAGACCAGGGGATCGAAATATACATTTTCAATCGGAACCCTGTACTTGTCGCAAGCCGATGCGATATTTTCGCAGGCACGAAGCCGATCTTCAACTGTCTTGGGGATACCTGTTTCATCCATGGCCAGTCCGACTATGGGGGTCTGGTACCGGTCGGCCAAGGGCATTACCTGTGCGAGATTTTTCTCTTCCGCCTTGGTCGAATTGATCAGACTCGGCCTTCCGTTTCGCATCTGGAGTCCTGCCTCCAGCACTCCAGGGTCCGCGCTGTCAATACAAAGAGGGGTCTCTATTTCCTCCTGGATTGTCTTAACCGCCCATTGCATGGAAACGATTTCGTCCTCCCGGGACCCAACGCCGGTTCCCACGTTCACGTCTATAAAACCCGCGCCGGCGGCAGCCTGAGTTTTTGCCAGTTCCAGAAGTCCGGCGCTATCCTGTTTCTGTACTATGGATTTTATGCCGGTAAGGGTGGCATTGATTTTTTCTCCAATGATAATCACAAAAAATTCCTCATTCCATAATAAAGGATCGCAATCCCGGGATCTCCGTCTTTATCCGTTTTCTGATGTCTGACGGAACAGCCGATTGTCTCGGACCATTCAAAATTTCATTAACTGTTTTGGTGGCCCGGTCGGTAGTGTTTATTGCGCCTGCAGCCTGCCATTTCGATCGTTCTTCACGGTCGCTCAGACAGGGTACGTATTGCTCGGAGCGCATATGCTTACGTGTATGGCCCGCAGAGACGAAGTGTCCTCCCGGACCTGTCTTCTTTATCAAATCAAAGGCCAGGGTTTCATCATTAACTTCGATGCCCTCCACGGCCCGCATGACCATGCCGATGATCTCGTTATCAATGACCAGCTTGTCATACGACGCCGTCATGCAAAATTCGAGAAATCCCGCCGCATCATGTATCCAGTTACCCCCAGCCAATGCAACCATCAGACTGGTGATTGCGGATTCATATCCTGTCTGCGCATCATTCATCTTGGCATCAGACATACCTGCCGTAGCATAAATGGGAAGCTGATAGAACCGGGCCATCTGGGAGGCGGCTGCATTCATAAGTCCCATCTCCACGGCCCCTGAAAGGTACTTCATGTCGCGAAGATCCGTGATGGAAGAAATGCAACCATACAGGGTAGAAGTACCCGGGCTGGTAAGCTGTGCCAGCATGACACCGGCCAGGGTATCTACGTTTTGTACCACCAGGTTTCCAGCAAGAGTAATGGGCGCAGTCGCGCCACACAGGGGCTCTGCCGGCACCACTACCGGTATGCGATTTCGGGCCGCCTCCATTGTGAGTTGCCCGTAGCTTTTATCCAGCTTGAAGGGACTGATGGGGCAGGTTACCATGGAGATAAAAGGCCGTTTCCGAAGCCTTTCAGGAGAGCCTGCGATGATTTCCGCCATCTTGATGACGTTCTTTACGCCATCAACCGTATATACTCCGCCCATCACGTGTTTCCGGGTGCGGTTCAACGCCGCACCAAAGCGATTTACATCCACATCCTCCACTTCGAGATCACTGGGGTACACGTTGAGCATATAAAAATGGATGTTATCCAGGGAGTCCACAAGGCAGGCCATATTGACAATGTCTTGAAGTATTGCCCTCCGGCAATCCTGAGACCCCGGATCCTGTACGTTCAAGGCCGTGCCCCCAGTGCCCATATAGACCTTGTCGCCTCCAACCTCACAATCCAACTCACCGTTTTCCTCCCGACCACAGAGCTGAACAACGGAAGGCGCTTTATGGATCAATTCTTCCACAAGATCCCCATCCATTTTGACTATACCGTCGGCATCATCCACCTCCGCCCCTGCGTTGCGGAAGAGTTCCCTTGCTTCAGCAAAGTTCATCTGCACTCCCACTTCGGCAAACACCCTCAGGCTGGTTTCGTGGATTTTTTCTATGTCCTGGTCGCTCAGAGGCCTGTACCGGCCTCTCTGCAACCCTTTTCTTACTTTAATCATGTATTCACCCTGACTCGGCTCTAAGTAACCTAATATGTCCCTGTCACTTTTTATGCCCTTCTTGCTATGCAATCCATCTTTTTGCAATGCCGGCAGGGATTATAAGGAACGGAAGAGTGGGAATTTAAAGAATGATATAGACCAAAGACTCCTGAAATCGATTTGCGCGGCTGCATAAGGCAGGAATCGAGCAGTTCAACCCCGGTAACCTCTGAATCGAACAGACCGAAGAGCTTTTTCTGATCAGTGACGGGCCAATCGCAATAACCAGGACTGAAACGCAGGGTAACCGACCTGTTTTCCGGAAGAAATAAGGGCTCCTCGCATTGGTGAAATTGCTCAACCATATTCTCCACGGCAACCGAGCCCATAGTGTCCAGGACATAGGCTTCTGATAAACGCCCTTGGGCCATTAGCCCATCAATTTCATCTTCTATAGTACTTCCGACAGTAGCCACAAAGCATACGATCTCATCCGAATCCTTAAGAGCACGTGTAAGCTTTCGGCTCCTGAAGGTCGTATCCCCGTTGATCGAGACAGATTCCTTGCCGATGTTATCGATTTTTTCAATTTGATAATGCAACCGGGGTATGAGCAACTCGTCTAATCTCTTGCTATAGCTCTCAACTTTTGTGCTGAGCGAATGGGAAAATCCCTGACATCCGCCGGCACCAAAATGCCTTGACAATTCATTTGTTTCAACGCTTGGATTTATTGTTATTGATTCCATTGTAATTTAACTGCTTTCTAAGCATGCGACGCAAATTTGCCACACACCTAATTGACAAAATTTTCGATAGGATTTATATATTATTCCTGTTAAAATAACACTTAGCAAAAATATTTGAATTAGAAGGATATACTAAAAAATTTCGGTTCGTCAAGGCCCCTCTGAATATCCTATGTATCGATGTGTACCGTGGGTTCGAATCCCACCCTCTCCGCCAAAAAATTAATTTCTCGGATTTGCCGGTGAAAGCCGGTATTTTTTTAGGAGGTATATATATTTATGATGCGGAATTTTCTTTTTACGTCGGAGTCAGTAACTGAAGGTCATCCCGACAAGGTGGCGGATCAGATCTCAGACGCTATTCTGGATGCCATTTTAGACAAAGACCCTTATGCCCGGGTTGCATGTGAAACTTTGGTAACCACAGGGCTGGCCTTGATTGCGGGCGAGATAACCACAGATTGCTATGTAGATATGCCCCCGGTAGTCCGTGATACCATAAAAGAGATAGGGTATTCCAATTCTTCCATGGGTTTTGACTGGCAGACCTGCGCGGTTATTTCCACCATTGACAAACAGTCGCCGGATATAGCCATGGGTGTGGATCGTGAAGGCGACCTCGGGGCTGGAGATCAGGGTCTGATGTTTGGTTATGCCAGCGATGAGACTACGGATTACATGCCTATGCCCATATGGTATGCCCATCGGTTGGCATTTCGTCTGGCGGAAGTAAGGAAAAAAGGGATTTTGCCTTTTTTAAGACCTGACGGCAAGTCACAGGTTACGATTCAGTATGAGGACAGGAGGCCTGTCTCAGCCCATTCCATCGTAATAGCTGCCCAGCATGACCCTGGAGTCAGCACTAAGGAAGTGAAAGAGGCAGTGATTGAGGAGGTTATAAAAAAAGTCATTGCACCTGAACACTTAACCGGCAAGACAGAATTTTTTATAAACAGTACGGGGCGTTTTGTGGTAGGCGGTCCTTTGGCAGACTGTGGAATTACCGGGAGAAAGATTATTGTTGATACTTATGGAGGCCGTGGTCATCACGGTGGCGGGGCCTTTTCCGGAAAAGATCCGACCAAGGTCGATCGTTCTCCCTCATATATGGCCCGTTACGTAGCCAAGAATTTGGTGGCCGCAGGGATTGCAAGGGAATGCGAGGTCCAGGTGTCTTACGCTATTGGTATTACCCGGCCCCTGGCCATAAATGTTCGCACTTTCGGTACTGAGGCTATTCCCCGGCAGCGAATCGTAGAACTCATAGAACAGAATTTCAGTTTTAAACCAAAGGACATCATTGATTACCTGGATATGAGACGGCCGATCTTTAAGAAGACGGCTGCATATGGTCATTTCGGCAGACCTGAGCCTGAGTTTACATGGGAGCGTCTTGACATGGTGGAGACCCTTAGGGAACAGGCAGGACTGTGAGGAGAATAAAGGCATGAATTATCACATTAAGGATGAAAACCTGGCAGAGGCCGGACTTCTGCGCATTGAGTGGGCGGCTAAAAGCATGCCTGTATTGAACACGATAAGGGAGCGTTTTCTCAAGGATAGGCCCCTTGAGGGGATTCGTGTAGGGGCATGCCTGCATGTCACAACTGAGACCGCCTCCCTTGTCCAGACCCTGAAGGCAGGGGGTGCTGAAGTATATTTATGCGCATCAAATCCTCTCAGCACACAGGACGACGTGACCGCTTCCCTGGTAAAGAACGATGGTATCCCGGTATTTGCCATTAAAGGCGAAGACAATGATACCTACTATAAGCACTTGAGGGCGGTCCTTGACGCAAAACCGCAGATCACCATGGATGATGGGGCGGATCTGGTCTCCACCCTCCATACCGAGCAAAAGAAGTATCTATCTTCATGGGAAATGGGGACCTGATTCCGCTCACCGCCCTTTACGCCCCATAAGCGCTAAGTTATTTTAAAAAATGAACATCGAACATCGAACGTCCAATATCGAATGTTGAATAAGAAAAGTTGAAGAAACAGACTTAGATCCTGGAAGAAAGGCTGCTTGAGTATTCGGTGCAAATCATAAATAGCCGTTAGAATGTTCGGTATTGGATACTTGTTTTTCATTCGACATTGAACGTTCGATGTTCGATGTTCGACGTTCATCTTTTAATGTAACCTGTGAACGTTTACAAAACATCTTAGCGCTTATGTGACCTGATTTTATTACGCTCCCAGCCTCTTATAACATTTTACGCAGCATTGAGGCATTTCTGACAGGATTTGCTCAGGGCTTTTTGTTGTCTTTGGCTTGAAGTGCCCTCTGAATCCGGAGTATTCCTTCTTATCCCAGATGTGGGTCAAACTTTCGTTTTGTAT
>Ga0075115_10000249_pt1 | contig 27041 bp, 25 predicted proteins | sample AntAceMetag02UKH_FD_69785 | JGI IMG/M metagenome (GOLD analysis project Ga0075115, IMG submission 69785) | Saline lake microbial communities from Ace Lake, Antarctica - Antarctic Ace Lake Metagenome 02UKH | ecosystem: Environmental > Aquatic > Non-marine Saline and Alkaline > Saline | place... | reverse complement strand
TATGGTGTTGCAGGAGGTGCTTGAACGCAACGGCATCGACGCTCGTGTAATGAGCTCTATCCCAGTGCAAGGTATCTGCGAGGCGTTCGTTCGCCAGGAGGCGGTTGGCCATCTGGAGAAGGGTCGCGTCGTGATTTTTGCAGGCGGGACCGGGCAGCCATTCTTTTCCACCGATACGGCCGCGTCGCTTCGCGCATTGCAAGTACATGCCGATGCCATCATGAAGGCGACCAAGGTCGATGGCGTCTACAGCGACGATCCCAAGACAAATCCCAATGCTGAACGATATGATTCTCTCAAGTATATCGATGTTCTGAATAAGCGTCTCAAGGTAATGGATTCGACCGCAATATCAATGTGCATGGATCACAACCTTCCTATTGTGGTCTTCAACATGTTCGAGAAAAATTCTCTGTTGAAGGCGGTGATGGGAGAAACCATAGGGACGGTGGTTTATGGATAGCGCTATCAATGAAACGACTGATCGCATGAAGAAGGCTGTCGACGCCTTTCATCACGAGTTGTCGAAGCTGCGTACGGGTCGCGCATCGCTGTCCATTTTGGATGATGTGAAGGTCGATTATTACGGGCAAGTCTCGCCGCTCAACCAGGTGGGCACGCTTGCGGTGCCGGATCCTCGCACAATTACCATTCAACCCTGGGATACGACAGCGGCGCAGGCCATCGAGAAGGCGATCCAGAAATCCGGCCTGGGTTTAAATCCAATCAATGACGGCAAGGTGATTCGCGTTCCTGTGCCGGCTCTCAACGAGGAGCGGCGCAAAGATCTGGTCAAGTCTCTTCACACTCATGCCGAGCAGAGCAAGGTTGCGGTTCGCAATGCGCGTCGCGATGCAAATGATCACCTCAAGAAGTTGCAGAAGGATAGCACAATTACCGAAGACGATCTCAAGAAGGGTCAGGACAAGGTCCAGAAGCTTACCGACGAGCACATCAAGCAGATCGATGATGAAACAAAACACAAAGAAATAGACATAATGGAAGTGTAATTTCATGTCACTACCGATGCATGTTGCGATCATCATGGACGGCAACGGTCGCTGGGCGCAGGAGCAAGGTTTGCCGCGCGCCGAGGGGCATCGTCGAGGTGCGGAAACGATCGACCTCATAGTGGAAGCTGCGCATGATCGGGGTATAGCCAATCTTACGCTGTATGCGTTCTCTGAAGAGAATTGGTCGCGACCACTGGATGAGGTAATCGAGCTCATGAAACTTCTCGGTGAGTTCCTGGTCAACAAGCGGAAAAAAATGATCGACAAGGGGATCCGCTTCAACACGATTGGCAATATTACAAGACTCCCCAAAGAACTGCAGGATGAAATCCACACAACATGCGAGGTAACTAAGGGCGGCACGCGCATGAACCTGATCGTCGCGCTGAGCTACGGTGCGCGCCAGGAGATTTGTACGGCTGTGAATGAGCTGGTGAAAGGCGGGATGAACGAGGTTACCCCTGAGGCGATCACTCAAGCGCTCGACACTTCACGGTTTCCGGATCCCGATCTTCTGATCCGTACGAGCAAAGAGTTGCGCCTGAGCAACTTTCTACTGTGGCAGTGCGCATATACGGAGTTTTACTTTACTGACGTATTATGGCCTGATTTTGATGGGGCTGCGTTGGACCGCGCGCTTGAAAATTATGCGCAGCGTGAACGCCGCTTTGGTATGACAGGAGAGCAGATACAGAACGTGAAGAGTGAAGCGTGAAGTAAGATCAAAAACTGTCTTTTCGACCGATTGGTCGCTCGGAATGACAAACTTTTTGGAGAATCGATATGCGCGTGATCATGGCAGTGATATTGGCGGTGGTAGTTTTGGCGGCTATCTGGTTCCTACCGCCAGATATTTTCCGCTGGTTTGTCCTGGCCGTTATTGCGGTGGGTAGCTACGAGCTGGCGCGCATGCGATTCTTTGATCATGTTGAGCGCTGGATGGTTGTTTGCGCAGTTCTGGGTGTTGCATTAGCGATGGTTGTGAAGGTGCCTGGCGATTCTATTTTGCTTTTGCTCGTCGGCATTCTCTTCATTTTTTCAGTTGGCATTATGAAACGTACGCCATCGATGGAAGGTGCATGGGATCGCCTGGGTTGTGCCGCTTACATTCTCATCTATCTCGGTGTGGCGTTTCCGTACTGGGCGTTGCTTAGAGGTTTGAACGATGGCCGCTGGTGGATACTCATCGCTTTGGTCCCGGCATGTCTGTGCGACACCACGGCGTATATCGCTGGCAAGACGTGCGGCAAACGTAAGTTCGCAGCAACGGTTAGCCCCAACAAGACGATAGAGGGGTTTATAGGTGCGTTGATGGGAAGTCTCATAGGTACCTTCGTGATATGGCAGTTGGGCGGTAGATGGATCCCGTGGTGGCATGCATTGCTGTTGGCACTCGCTATGTGGTGGGTTTCTCCCTTCGGTGATCTCATCGAATCTATGATCAAGCGCAGCGTTGGGGTGAAGGATTCAGGGACGATCATAAGAGGACATGGCGGTATGATGGATCGTCTGGATGCACTGATATTTGCAGGACCTTTAGTCTATGCGTATGCGAAGTACTTTGCGTGAGGTTTAATATGAAAAAAATATCCATACTTGGTTCAACCGGTTCCATTGGCCAATCGACGCTCGACGTGGTTCGCCGCAACTCCGACGCATTTGACGTCATCGGATTGGCCGAGGGTCACGACCCGGCGATGCTGGTGAAGCAGATCCAGGAGTTCAAGCCAAGCCTCGTATCCGTTCGGGATGAGGGTTGCGCTAAGGAACTCAAGGGTCAGCTTGGAGAGAATGCCCCCGAGATAACCTTTGGTATTGATGGTGCGTGTCAGGTAGCCGCGATGGACGATGCGGACTTAGTTGTTTCTGCTATCGTTGGCGCTATCGGTATTCGTCCTACGCTTGCGGCAATCGATAAGGGTAAAACCGTTGCGCTGGCAAATAAAGAGACCCTCGTCGCGGCGGGTGAACTCGTGATGAAGCGCGTGCGCGAGATGAATGTCGCGCTATTGCCTATCGACAGCGAACACAGTGCGATCTTCCAGTCGCTAGTTGGTCACAAGCGTGAAGGCATTGCTCGCCTGGTGCTCACGGCATCTGGCGGACCGTTCCGCACGACGCCAAAAGAGGAGTTTGCGAATATCACTCTGGAGCAGGCGCTCAATCATCCGCGCTGGTCCATGGGTGCAAAGATTACGGTCGATTCAGCCTCGCTGATGAACAAGGGGCTTGAAGTCATCGAGGCAAAATGGCTGTTCGACATGTCGCCGGCCAAGGTCGATGTTGTAGTTCATCCGCAGAGCATCGTTCATTCGCTTGTAGAATATATCGATGGCTGCGTTGTGGCGGAGCTGGGTGAGCCGGACATGCGCGCACCCATTTCATATGCGTTGTCCTACCCCGATCGTCTGCCCAGCGGAGTTGGAAAGCTTGAACTGGACAAGATCGGCACCCTCACCTTTGAAAAGCCAGACTTTGAAAAATTTCCGGCACTGCAGCTTGCTTATGACGCGCTCGAGGCGGGTGGCACAATGCCCGCTACCATGAACGCGGCCAATGAAGTTGCGGTGGCAGCTTTTCTGGACGGCAAGATAAAGTTTTTGGATATTCCGCGACTCGTTAAATCCACGATGGAGAAACATTCGCCGACATCCTATTCGACAGTTGAAGATATTATTGCGACTGATAAACGCGCACGCGAACTGACAGCGGAGGCGATAACATCATTATGACTTCTATTCTCTACTTCCTGATAGCGCTGGGTCTTCTCATTTTCGTACACGAGCTGGGTCACTTCATCCTTGCCAAGCGGCAAGGTATCAAGGTCGAGGTCTTTTCATTTGGTTTTGGCCCGCGGTTGATCGGTTTCAAGAAGGGCGAAACCGACTATCGCTTGTCGTTGTTGCCCTTGGGTGGCTACGTCAAGATGTTGGGTCAGGAGCCGGGTGAAGAGGGCGCCGACGACCCGCGTTCTTTCAACCAGAAGACGATCTGGCAGCGCACCAAAGTTATAATCTTTGGTCCAGCTATGAACATAGCTCTGGCGTTCATGCTCATGCCGATCGTTTTCATGATAGGCAAGCCACAACCGGCTTATCTCGACCAGCAGCCCGTTATCGATCAGGTGCGTGTAACTTCTCCGGCGGCAGAGGCGGGCCTCAAGAAGGGCGATAAGATCGTTTCGGTCAATGGGAGCACGGTTATGACGTGGGAGAGTGTGCTCAATCGCGCATTACTCACCAAGTCAGGCTCGGAGATGAAGATTGGCATTGAGCGTAGAGGAAAGGCCAAGACTATTGACGTGAAGGTGAGTTCGTTGCCGGAGATGCAGGGCGGCTATGTCGGTATTGAGCCGATGCTTTTTGTGGGCAATGAAGCGATCGTGGATGGTGTGACGCCTGGCGGCCCGGCTGAGAAAGCAGGGCTTAAGGCTGGCGATGTCGTGCTCTCGTACTATGGTGCGAAGGTTATCGACTGGTTGGATCTCACGGAAAAAGTGAACGCGCGCGGTGGCAAAGAAGCTGTTGTGACTCTGAAACACGCTGACGGCACAATCGGTCGCGTAAAGCTTACGCCTGAGTTCAATGAGAGTTACGATCGCTGGCTCATGGGTATTCAGAAGAAGCGCTCCAGCGGCGTGCCCATGGTAACGAAGCGTTACGGTTTTTTTGCGGCCATTGCTCGGGGCTCCAAAGAGAACCTTAAGCTGTTGAAGCTGACGTTTACTGTAATCAAACGCCTGGTTACGGCTCAGCTCTCCTACAAGGTTTTGGGTGGCCCGATTATTATCGCTAAGACATCGGCTGCAGCTGCATCGTCGGGTTTTGCACCGTTTATATACTTCCTCGCATTTCTGAGCATGCAGTTGGGTATCCTCAACTTGCTGCCCATACCCGTTCTCGATGGTGGGCATCTCGTGTTTCTGGGGATCGAGACAGTCATGCGGCGACCGTTGAGTATTCGCGTGCGTGAGATAACTACGCAGGTGGGTTTCATAATGCTGATATCACTGATGCTCCTGGTGACCGTCAACGATATCAATCATGTATGGGGAATCAAAAACCTGTTGAGCAAGATATTCTAAATGAAAATCCTTGCGATCGATACCACAACGTTTCTTGGCTCTGTAGCCTTAGTTGAAGACGACCGACTGGTCAGCGCATTGCAGCAGGGTACTTCGATTACGTACTCAGAGCGCCTAATCTCTGGCATCGATCATATTCTACAAAATGCAGGCTGGGCAAAGGATGATATCGACCTGATCGCGGTCGCGGTTGGTCCGGGATCGTTTACAGGTCTGCGCATCGGTATGGCCACTGCAAAGGGCCTTGCTGTTGCTCTTGAAAAGCCTTTAGTGGGCGTGTCCTCGCTCTGTGTTATGGCTAACAGTGCGGACGTGCTCGATGGTAGGGTGGCCGCAATTCTTGATGCGCGTAGAGACGAAGTCTATGCGACGGTTTGTCAGTATAAGGACGGCGAGTATGTAAAAACGCTTATGGATGAATGCGTATGTCCTCCAGAGGAGCTGTGCTCATCGTTGAAAAAGATTAAAGGGAAATTGATATGTGTCGGGGATGGCGCACGTCGTTATCGCGATATACTGGCAAAAAAGCTTTCCGGCCAGGTGCTATTTCCACACGATGCCAGAAACTTTCCCCATGCAGCGTATCTGGCGACGCTCGCGCGCGAACGATATGAAGAGAAGGGCGCGGATGAAGCTGAGGATCTCGCACCCAACTACATCCGCATATCGGACGCTGAGATTGGGTTTAAAGGGCGTCATTCGAAGAAGTCAAAACGGGGGCGGAAGAAATGACGATTACACTCAAGGATTCAGGGCTCACGCTCGATGATGTACGCGCTTTTCTTGGAGACGATGCCGAAGTTGAAACCCACAAGAGCGTGATCAAGCGCTTGACCAAAGTCCGCGAGTACGTCGATGAGAAGCTAGCATCACACGAGCCTTTCTACGGCATCAATACGGGCGTGGGATTGTTGGCCAACAAGCGTATTTCCGACGAGGAGCTGGATAAACTTCAGGAGAACTTGATCATTTCGCATGCGGTGGGCGTGGGCGACGCGTTCGCTGATGATATAGTACGTTTGAGCATGCTCCTGCGCGCAAGCGTCTTGGCGATGGGTTATTCGGGTGTGCGTCCCGAGCTACTGGAGTTGCTGGTAGCATGTACCAACAAGGGCGTTTTACCGATCATTCCTTCACAGGGGTCAGTCAGTGCATCAGGCGACCTCGCTCCGCTGGCACATATCGCATTGGCGCTCATTGGGCGCGGTGAAGTTCGTTATCAAGGTGAATGCATGCCGGCTGGCGACGCATTGCGGAAAGCTGGTCTTGAACCTATTCGCCTCAAGGCGAAAGAGGGCTTGGCACTCATCAACGGAACACAGGTGACGTGCGCAGTGGCGCTTCAGACATTTTTTGCGGCTGAATCTCTGGCAAAGCATGCTGATATTGCTGGTGCACTTTCCATTGAGGGCGAACGCGCATCGCAGCGTCCATTCGATAAGCGCATCCATAAGCTCAGACCCTATCCCGGGCAGATGGCGACAGCGGACAATGTGCGGCGACTCATAGAGGGCAGTGGGATCATTGCGGACCACGCGGAGTGCACGCGCGTGCAGGATCCATATTCATTCAGATGCATACCTCAGGTGCACGGTGCGGTGAAGGATGTGATTGCAAACGTACGTGAGACGATCGAGCGCGAACTTAAGAGCTGTACGGACAATCCGCTGATCTTCGAGGCGGACGACGACATCATCTCGGGCGGTAACTTTCATGCTGAATCGCTTGGTTTTGCGATGGACTCATTAGCTTCAGCGATCGCCGAGCTGGGCAGCATGTCCGAAAGACGCGTTGCCATTCTCAATGCTCCTCTGGATGAGGAGCTCACGACGAAGTTTTTGGTTAAGCACTCAGGACTCAACTCCGGTTTCATGATTCCGCACGTAACGATGGCGGCGCTGGTTTCGGAGAACAAGACTTTGGCGCATCCCGCAACGGTCGACACAGTTCCTACCTCTGGTGGGCAGGAGGATCATGTGAGTATGGCGCTTATCGCTGCTCGCAAAGCGTTCTCAATAGCGCATAACGTTGAGAATATTCTAGTCATTGAACTGCTGGCAGGATGTCAGGCAATCGATCTTGCCCAAAACGGAAAAGAACCGGGCAAGGGGACCAAGTCCGTTTATGACGTTATCCGCACAAAAGTTTCAACCATGGAAGGCGATCGCGAGTTCCGCCTTGACATCGACGCTTGCCGAAAGCTCGTAGAGAAGGGCGCACTCATCGACACGAGCGAGCATGCCGTCGGACCGATTAAACTCCAATAAATAGGTTAATTACTATAGTGAACTTCATGTATCGGATTAACGTGGTGTCCGACACCCGTGTCCGACACTAGTGTCGGACACCACGTTAATGGGCATTCTCGGGAAGCCCACTTAATTGCCCATAATTGAAAAGGTAATCTTTCGTTTGCGGGGTTTGTTATCGAAGTCGAGCAGGACGAGTTGCTGCCACGTACCCAGGCTGATCTCACCATCGATTACGGGCACAGTGAGCGACGGTTTTATCAGCGCCGCGCGGACATGTGAGTAGCCGTTGCCATCGCCCCAGCGCGCGTCGTGTGCGTATTTGCGGTCACTGGGTACAAGTTCTTCCACTGCGCGCTTCAGGTCCTCAACGACGCCGGATTCATATTCAATCGTAGTGATTGAGGCGATTGAGCCGGGCACTGCTGCTGTAAAGAGACCCGATTTTATGCCTGTCGCGTCAGCAAATTTTCGAGCTTCTTCAGTGATATCAACTATGTCCGTGGATGCGCTTGTGTGCACCGAAATTTCACCGTGTTGTATTTTCATACTGATCTCCGCATAACAATCATCTTAAAAATCAATAACATAGGTATTTTCTTGACCTTGAATACCCTCCCAAGTATGTTCCGAAGGCTCATATAATACACCCAGGAGGGAAGATATCAATGGAACAGAGAGATCTCGAACTCATCAAAAAATATAAGAATTCCGATAACCAGCTAGGCAAGCTCTATGATGAGCATGTGGACTTTGAAAAGCAGCTCGACGAATACAACAACAAGTCCTATCTGACCGCCGATGACGAGATGCAGCGCAAGATGATTCAGAAGAAAAAGCTGCTCGGGCGTGACCAAATAGAGACGATTCTCACGAAATATCGCAAAACGGAAAAATTGTCCTGATATGGAATCCGCTTACGCTCCTAAACCAACGCAGCGTTTCATCGCGCGCGAAGGGTATCCGTTCATACTCGTCTGCGTCGCGGCCTGTGCGCTGTGCTCTTTTTTTTCGTACTCTCTAGCCGCTCTGTGGGTTGGCGTGGGGCTGTTCGTGGCGTTCTTTTTTCGCAATCCAAACCGCTTTCCACCTTCGAATGAAGACCTGATTATCTCTCCTGCAGATGGCCGTATCGTAGCGGTACAGACGCTGGAAAACTCGCCTCATGTGGGCGGGCCAGCCATCAAGGTCAGTATTTTTATGTCGGTACTCAATGTTCATATGAACCGCATGCCGATCTGTGGCACAGTGCGCGAGGTCGTCTACAAACCCGGCAAATTTCTGGTGGCAAGTCTGGACAAGGCATCTGAACACAATGAGCAGAACATTCTTGTTCTTGAGCATCCCTGTGGGCGCAAACTAGCGATGGTGCAAATCGCAGGAGTGGTTGCCCGGCGTATCATCTGTTACGTGAAGCCCGGCGATGACTTGAGCGTTGGCGAGCGGTTCGGCCTGATCCGTTTTGGTTCCCGGGTTGATCTTTATCTGCCTACGCCAAATGCCATAGACGTCAAGGTAGGCGATCGCGTGAAGGCAGGTACGACGATCATCGGGAGGTGGGCATGACACGCTTCCGTCGCCTTAAAAGCCTCCGTCGCTATCGGATGAAGAAAGGGCGTATGCGTGAGAAGGGTATCTACGTTTTGCCCAACCTCTGCACCACGGCGAGCCTCTTCTTCGGTTTTCTTTCGATCGTCAAAGCGCTCGATGGTGATTTTACCAAAGCAGCATGGCTTATCCTGGTGGCTGGCATCTTTGATCTGCTCGACGGTCGTATTGCACGCCTTACCAGGACAGGAAGCAAGTTCGGCGCCGAGTATGACTCCCTTGTTGACCTTAGCTCATTCGGCCTAGCACCCGGCATACTGATGTACGTGTGGTGCCTGCGCGCTTTCGGCAAACTCGGTTGGCTCGTTGCATTCCTGTACTTTGCATGCGGTGCGCTTCGGCTTGCGCGATTCAATGTGCAGCGCGACAATGTCGAATACCGCTTTTTCCAGGGCTTGCCCATTCCAATGGCAGCCTATGCACTCGCGGCATATGTCATTTTCTATCATCACCTTTCGTCGCATCTGCCCGAGCAGTTCAACCTCGTCGGCATATTTCTGACTCTGTCACTTGCACTGCTCATGGTATCCACGGTTCGTTACTGGAGTGGCAAGGTTTTCGCTCTGTCACGCCTGGATTCATTCTTTGCACTTGTGCTGCTTGTCGTAGTCATTTTTATCATCGCGCTCCATCCCGAGATCTGCGTCTTTATTCTCGTAATGGGATACGTTGCATCGGGTTTGTTCTACGAAGTGCTGCACCGCTATCCACTGATACTCCTCTATCGAAAGATCAGGCCTGAGAAAGATCGCCCATTGCCCTCCGCTCAAAAGCGGAGTTCGATTGATACCGAGCACACGACAGTCCAGGGGGGGTGATGTCGTGTCAAAATGTGTTCATTGCGCTAACGAGATTGAGCTCATCGTGAAGATCGGTAGGCGAGACGAATGCCCCCATTGTCACGAAGATCTTCATACTTGCATACAATGTCGTTTTTATGATCGAGCATCGCACAACGATTGTCGTGAGCCACAGGCGGAATGGGTGCCCGATAAAGAAAGTGCAAACTTCTGCGGCTACTTTGAGTTTGGGCGCGATATAACTGAAGAGAAGAATGATCAGGACCAAGCAAAAAACCAGCTTGAGGATTTATTTAAGAAATAAGCCATGAACAATAAAAAATACAATGTAGCAGTTGTCGGCGCGACTGGCGTGGTCGGGCAAGAGATGATAGCTGTGCTCGAGCAGCGCTCATTCCCGGTTGATCAGCTTAAGGCCTTGGCATCGGCCCGATCATTGGGAATGACCGTGCGCTTTCGCGGAACCGACGTTGCGATCGATGAGCTGACGTTGTCATCGTTTGAGGGTGTCGATATAGCGCTCTTTTCAGCCGGCAGCGAGGTGAGCCGTGAATTTGCACCCCTTGCGGCGAGTGCTGGTGCAGTGGTTATCGACAACAGCAGCGCGTTTCGCATGGATAAGGATGTTCCGCTTGTCGTCCCTGAAGTGAATCCTCAAGCAGCGAGAGATTGGCAAAAGCGTGGCATAATCGCCAACCCCAACTGTTCGACAATTCAATTTGTCGTGGCAGTGGCGCCGCTTCATGCCAATGCGCGCATCACGCGTGCGGTCGTGGATACTTATCAGGGTGTATCGGGCGCGGGTAGTCAGGCGATGAAGGAGCTTGAGGAACAGACCGCGGCGCATCTCGCGCATAAGAAAATTACCGGCGAGGTTTTTCCGCATCCAATAGCGTTCAACTGTATTCCACATATCGATGTTTTTGAGGATAACGGCTTCACGCGTGAGGAGATGAAGATCATTCGTGAGACGAAAAAAATACTGGGCGATTCGTCCATCAAGGTTACGGCGACTGCTGTACGCGTGCCGGTGTTCGTAGGTCACTCCGAGGCCGTAACGCTGGAATTTGAGAAAGAGCTTACGCCAGACGATGCACGTGCTATCCTTGAATCTGCCCAGGGTGTCGTGGTTGTCGATGATGTCGCGCAGGCACGGTATCCGCTCGCTCCAGATGCAGCTGGTACCGACGATGTCTTTGTAGGACGTATTCGGAGGGATCCGACAGTGAAGCACGGTCTACAGATGTGGGTAGTAGCTGACAACCTACGCAAGGGTGCAGCACTGAATGCTGTTCAAATTGCCGAAGAGCTAGTGAAGGGTAAAATGTGAAGAGTGAAGGACGAGCGCAAAACGGCTTAATGCCTTATGTTTTTACTCTTCACATTTCACACTTCACGGTTGAATTATGAGGGGATATCTCGCTTCCATTATAGCAGTATGTATTCTGGCTTTGTCCTCGCCAGTGTACGCATTTCCCGATGCCGAGATCGCGGGCATCACGGGCGGGCCGCCGCTCAGCCTGGGCTTCACGGACAACCCCACGTCATTCGTGCTCAAAAGTAACGGAACGCTACTGGTCACATATGGACAGGTACTGCGGATTGTCGATATGGGTTTGTTCGCATTAGCTGCAACGCAGCCTCTGGATCTTTCAGACGATGACGATGATACAAACGATAGTCCATTCAACGCCGCTTACTACATCGAGAACAACGATGAAGTAATAATCTCGCAAGAGAGAGGCTATATAGTCATCTATTCGTTGGGCAGCTTAAGCGATGAACCGACCGAGGCCGTCGTAGACGACGGAAAATCTTTGGGGCCACTTGTCGTCAATACGCTTGCTACAACCGCTTACATCACAAACAATACCGACCGAACGATTCATGTCATGAGCCTCTCCGATCTTACCGTCACCAACACGATCACGGTTGGTACTCTTCCTGGGGGATACAGTGACTACACTTTTACATCGGCCATCTTTGTTGAAGGCTCTTCTAAGTGCTATTTTACGACTGATAGAGGCTATGTCGTCGTATTGGAGGATGGCGGTACGACAATAACAACTATGAGCACTGGTTCTATGGATGGTGACGCATTGGCTGATCTAGCTGTGACCCCTAATGATGACTATATCTATGTGACGAATACGACGGACGTTACGGTTGAAAAGTTCGTCGTTGGTACAGGGACTTATGATAAAACGATCGATATTTCAGAAAACAGCGAGCCAGCTGGTATAGTCGTTACTGGTGTTACGAATCCGACAGCGACATATGCTTATGCCGCGGGTGGGCTTGGACTTTCAGTGATCGATACGACAAATAACGATGATGTTCTTGATCTTGGTACTGGACCGGATGACCATGAGCCTATGCCGACCTCCGCGGCACCCAAGAGGCTTGCGCCGTCATCAGATGGCTATGTCTACATGGACCTCGCCACAACGGAAGTCGGCGTCGTTTCTGAAAACCCATGGGTGACAATCAGTTCCTTCGCATATTCCGGCGGAGGGGAGAGCCTGGGCACGGGTGAGACCGCCGACTTTACATTTCAATCCAATAAGGACGGCACATATGAATTGCGGATCGGAGGCGATGTCGATGCGTCAGGTTCCGTCCTTACCGATATAGACGGAAATACCTCCGGCACGGTGGTTGCGGATACCGATGTCACGGTATCGATTCCGTACGACGCTAACAGTTCACTCTTCACTGAAGGCACAAACAAAATCTATATCTTCGTGACAGACACATCTAGCAACTTGGGGCGCAACGGTGAGCTCGTATCCGTGGATACTCCTCCGGACACGCTTACTCTTAGATCTACAGGATTTGGAAATACGCGAGTATATATCGATTTTGACAAGCTCACCGCTGAAGACATGGCTACCTACAATGTCTATGTCGATACGGATCCCGACGAGGTGCTCGTCAAAGCAGTGGTGTCAACGGCGAAGCCTCAGCCGGATAGTGGATCGACCGTTACGGTCAAAGTTTCGGGACTCACCAACGGCACTCTTTACTATATTGCGGTCGAAGGTGTGGATGCGGGGGGCAATGTAGGCCCGCGCGCTAACACTTTGCCTGATGGTTCACTGGCAAGCGCAACTCCAGAGGTGACCGTAGGTCCGGCCGGTTTGGTGGGTGATACGGGGTGTACGCTTTTGTCTAAAAGCAACGAATCATCACCCATCGTTGTTTTTATTTTGATCATACCACTGGTGTTAATAGGGATATTCAGGGGCTCGTGGCTCGTGTCTCGTGTCTCGCTTATACTCGTTATCATTACTGCAACTGCTATAATTTTGGTCAGTGGCACAGCATTTGCTGAGGCGATAGGTGAGGAAATTGAAGTTAAAGAATCCCCGCAATGGTGGTCGTTTGAGCTAAAAACTGGTTTCTGGATGCCAACCGCTTCTTCCACGAAGCTTTTTTTTGGAAACTGCTGCAACCTCATCACGCGTGCGCAAGGTGGTCTGCTTATCCATGGGCGATACGGTATCGAACAGAGCGCGGGCTTTATGTACAAGAGTGGGACGGCGCGGGGAACTAGCGGCGCTCAGTCGATGGACAAGTTTACGCTGATTACCATTCCTATGGAAACGAACTTCGTCTGGCGCGCTGACTATTTCAAGTGGCGCTATCTGATACCCTATTTAAAAGGCGGTGTAGACTACGTTTACTGGCGTGAAGATGTGGCGGGCTCAACAACTGATGGTCTCAAGTGGGGTGGGCATGTAGTGGGCGGACTGATGATCGCGTTAGGGGAAATGTCGGAGGAGGTTTCACGCCTGGATCAGGATATAGGCGTCAACGACATGCACCTGACACTGGAAACGCAGTATCAGTGGATCAATGATTTCGGAGGCGGTGGACTTGACCTCAGCGGATGGCTCTTCTCTATAGGATTGCTTTTTGTATTTTAATCTCAAATGCGCACCGTTAAACTCACCATAGAATACGACGGCACGAATTACTGCGGATGGCAGTCGCAGAAGAATGGCGTTTCTATCCAGGAAACGATCAGGAAGACAATCCATACCATGACGGATGAGGACGCTACGCTGGTTGGTTCCTCGCGTACAGATGCTGGCGTGCATGCACTGGGGCAGGTGGCACATTTTAGGACTAAGGCGCCTGTCCCATGCAAAGGTTTCCTCAAAGGGCTCAATTCGCTTTTGCCACGCGATATACGCATTCTCGATGTTCAGGATGTATCCGCGAACTTTCATTCGCTTCGCGATGCACGGGGCAAACACTATCGCTATATCATAAGTACCAATAGCGTGCCCTCAGCGTTCTTCCACAGCCGTGTATGGCACGTTCACCAGTCAATCAATATCGAGGGCATGAAAAAGTCCGCTAAGATGCTCGTGGGCAAACACGATTTTAGCGCCTTTAAGGCTGCTGGTTCGCATGTGAAGGACGCTGTGCGGACTATTCATTCAGTTGAAATCCGGCGCATGGGGCGAAGCCTGAAGGGCATTCCCTGCCCGGTAAGCGGCATCGCGATTGATGTGCTAGGCGATGGGTTTGTGCGCCACATGATTCGCAATATCGCGGGATGGCTCGTGGAGGCGGGAAGAGGGCGCATCTCGCTTGATGAAGCGCGGCGTATATTTAAGGGTAAAAAAAGAACCGAGGCCGGCGTATGTGCGCCGGCCTCGGGTTTGTATCTCATGAAAGTTTTCTATTAGCCGCTGGGCGTGTTGGGATCGCTCACGGGGACGTTATCCAGTCCGTTACCATCTTGTAGACTACCCTCGATCACTTCATCCTCACCGTCCGCTACAAAGTTGGTGCCGCTCGGTGCAAATAGAAGGTCGGCGCCCGCTCCGCTGTCGACCGTGTAGTCATCGACTCCAAGCGTGATCGGGATGAGCGACCACGGTCCGCTGATGGCATCTCCGTCAAATTCGCCATCGTCATCAAGCGCGTCATCGAGATCTTCGATCCTCTTGTTTACGACCTCGATCTCATTATAGTCGATGCCCGTGGAATTTTCGATCTCGATGACAATCGTGTCACCTGTATCGGGACTGACCATGATGACCAGGAGATTTCCGTTGTCTGGATCGCGGCTCAGATAACCCTGGGTGTAGCCCTCAGGGGCAACCAGTGAAAGCATAGCGTCCTCGGGCGGCGTGTTTTCGCCAACCGTGATGCGGATGCGTCGTGAAGTCTCATCGATTACCGCGTCGAAGTAGTTCTCGCCATTCGGGTCGAGAATCATCTCATCGCGAATGGATGCTGATGTGGCGCCGGTGCTGTGGAGCAGGTCTTCGCGGCTCAAGCCAGCGGTCATACGATCGCTCGGAGGTGCCAGGAGGATGTCGTCGCCGGCATGACCGAAGATGTTGATGACCTGTGATTCGAGATTGCGGATCTTTGAGAAATCTATGATGTTGGATTCGTCCGAACCGTGGATGTTGAAGTGTACCACGTCCTCGGGTGCAAAGCCTGTTCTGCCGCGCATGAAATCTTCGACCGTGAGCTGGCACGTCTGCGGGTTGCTCTCGGCATCCTCGCCCACGAAGGTGATGAGCAGAGACGTTCCATCGGGAGCGACCTCGCCGAAAGCCATGCTGTATCCCTGTGGCAAAGTGATATCGAGCTGGTTGTTGCTCGCATCGCCGGTGTTGCGCAGGGTGACGGCTCCGTTGCTGTCAGTCACGGTTTCCCAGCCCGGAGCATTGATCCAACCAGCTGTATCGGGGAGCGCAACGCTGGTGTCATCAGCAACGCGCTCGAACTGGTTGACGCCGCCCGGCGAGCCTGCGGTCACACTGTCGGAGTCATAGCGGGTATCGATATTGCCACCGCCGTAGAGAGTGTCGCTACCGGCGCCACCGCGGATTACGTCGCGACCACCCTCGGAGCCGAAGGCTTCGCTGTCTTCATCGCCGTAGATCCTGTCGTTGCCGGCCATACCATCGATGTTATCGATGACGGTGTCGTCATTGGCCGTCGTACCTTCGGCATAGTTTTCCCAGCCCACAATGGCATCGTCGCCCTGCGAGCCATAGATATTATCGCCAAATGCTGTGCCATGGATGTAGAAACCGCGCGTCACGCCATAGTAGCTGTTATAACTACCATCGGAGATGCGATAGGCGCGTGATGCATCGAAGTCGATGCCATGGCTCAAGGTTGTGAAGTTGAAAACGATCGGCTCTGGGCGTACCGTACCTTCACGGATAACCCATGATTTGCGTATTTCATTACCTTCGGCATCGGTGCCGCTCGCCGTGACTACCAGGTCGCGTCCGCGAGAAACGACGTCGACATTATCGATGCGTCCGCCGCCGCTGATTTCGGCTTCAAACGCATCGTCGAAGCTGAACATTACAGCGGTAGGATTCATGGGATCGCCGCTGGCTTCGATCTCGATGGTTCCCATATAGTCGCCGTCTTCGGGCTGGAGGCGATCTGCGTCTTCCTGATATTCCGAAATGATGCCGCCATCCCAGCCGCTGCCCATTTCGGGGAGACTGCCGCGGCTTGCATAGTCAACCGCCTCTATTTCGCCTGTCATCGGATTAAAGCCCATGCCATAGCCTGCGCCATCAATGGCCGCTGCCTCGGCACGCAGGGTGGCGAGCAAACACTCGATCGTGGCGCGCGATTCGTCGTTTAAGAATTCATCGTTTTCGAGAAGGACCCGTTCGAGTTCAGCATTTGCGTTCTCGATACGCGCGAGCAAATCGTTCTTCGCTGAGTCTTCAACGGTTGTGTCCTGGGTCGTCTCAGGCGTCGTCTCCAGAACCGTGCCTTCCTCCAAAGTGGGACCTGAAACTTCGGAGTTCTCGAGGGTTGGATCCTGAACATCGGGATTTAGACCATCGATTGTGGCTGCTTTTATCAAGTTGTTGTTTATACGTGTCATAAGTCACCTTTACGGTTGTTTGCCATTATATATGCATGACCCATGCCAAGACGGGCCTCCTGATGCTTATTTAAGTGACTGATATTATTGATTTATTTTACTTCAGATGTCGTCAAATTTGGTTATTATCGCGTTATTGAGGGGGAGGGCCCTTTAATGGGTGACTCGAGTCACCAGGCTATTGGTTCATGATATCTTCGGTCGTTACGTTTCCCATCACTTCGCCGGCTTCCTCAGCTTCGAGTTCGCTCCAGAGATCGTCAGCCTCACCGAAAGCGGTGCCAAAGAAATCGTTCATCTCGCCCATCGCTTCCTCCGTGGCTCCACCGTAGACCGTGTTCCATTCCTCAGCTGCCGCTGTGAGATAGTCGGGAACCTCAGTTTTTTCGCGCTCAGTCTGGATCTGCGTAACCATCTCCGCGGCTTTATTGCCGATTTCGCCCTCGGCACCCAGCTCATTGATGCCCGCTGATAGGCCGCTCGGAACGGCGTCTGCGGCGTCCTCGTCAGCGATATTGCCGAAGAGCGTATCGGTGCTGCTGACGATATCGTAATAATCGTCGTGGTAGTATTCCGCGGTCAGGTTATTCGCGGCGCTCGACATCCATTCGGCGTCGATAATTTCATTCGTCTCATCGGCGTTATCTATGGCGACCGTACCGCCCGCATCGACGTGGACATAGTGTTTTACGTTACAGGGAAGGGTGTATTGGTTCTTGGTTCTATCATTCACCTTGCGCGAAGCCTTCCAATCCGGTTTATCCGTAAGGAGGCCGTCGAACTCAGCAGCGACCGGCGCCTTTGCCTCGATGAAATTGTCGCTCGTGCTGTCTCCATCGATGACGGCCATACTGACGCCGGTTATGTAATGGTTTGCATCATAGCCGCGCACGACCTCTACGTTTTCAATCACAGTATTGTTGAAGGCGCTCTCCGGCATGATGGGCTCCGCCCACGGAAAGCGCTCCTTGAGTTCATCGAACTTCGCATTCTTTTCAGCAACGTGAACGGCATCGTTGTATTCGGTACCGACGACGTGGCCGGGCCTGCCGCTGCCGTATACGAGAACACCTGTAATCTGTGAGGACTGCGTTTCGGTGATGGGCCTTTCGCTGTTATTAAAACAATCTCCACCATCGACCACATTCACAAATTCCGGCGTACATAGGCGATTGAACGTCTGTGCGCGCGCTTCCGGTGAATTTGGATCGATGTAGACGCTTGCATAGCCCTGTGAATCAAAGTTGCGTTCAAGTTCTACCCAGTTTGCAGCGTCAACCCAGTTCCATTCCCGATCATGTGTACTATAACTATAATCCCATTCATCTCCTGGCTTACGATAATGGTTCTGGAATGCCCACATCTGGCTCTTTTCCGTAAACATGCTCAGATTTTCCATATAGGCGCGATATGCCTTTTCATCGGATTCCGGCGGACGCGTGAGGCCCAGCGACTGCTCGATCTGCTCGATCGTCGTCGTTAGGCGTGCCGTGCTCTTGATGCCGGAGAAGTCCAGCGTCATGCCGTAGGAGTCTATTTTGTCTGTATTGAAGGCGAGTGCGGACGCCGATGCGTAGACCTTTGCAGGGCCGGTCTGCATGAGAAAATCTTTTTGCTCAATGTAATCCATTTCCGACCACTCGGATTCCGTTATGCTGCCCAGTCCCTGTTCGGCCATCTTTTCGTTGATAATTTCAACTTGTTCCGCATTGCTCAACACGGATTCTAGGTTCTGGCTGTCCGTATCGACTGCGAAGAAATCGTTGGGAATCAATGCATAGAGTTCTGAGCAGGCTGCGGGATTCCAGCTGTCCGTCTTCGTTTCCCTGATACAGACGCGTGCAACGAGAGTATTCGACGGATCGGCTGAACGGTATTCGATGTAATGTACAAAGCCTTTGCCATTGTCGACTTCACGCGAGTAGGCTTCGACCGCTCCTATCTCAACCTGGACGTATTTGGACATATCTTCCGGCGTTTCCTGAACGATCTGTCCATCCTGCATAACGAAATCGGCAAGCTCGTAATGCGGTTCAGTGTCGGTCGTCGAATCGGAAGTTCCCTTTTGAAAACCAAGTTTCGGATCAAAGCTTCCCTCATCATCGGCCTTGACCCACATGTACTGTACGCCGAAGAGTTCGGACGATGTGCCAAACGCTGAATCCTGAAGGGCGTTCAAATCGCTCACGCTGATTTCCAGATCCGCCGTCGGTGCGCCCTCAAAAGCTGGAGCATAATCCTCTGCATCCTGAGCAACAATATCGTAGCCACGTCCGATGACAGCCTGATATTCAGTGTCAGCATATGGCGGATGATCGTAGGCAACTCCTGTCGCTGGGTTGATGTAGACCAACTGGCCGCTGTCGAGCTTTTGTACGCCCAGCGAACCCTCCGCGTAGGGCTTGCCGATCCAGCCATCGTCGTTTACGTCGCCCAGGCGGAATTCCTTGCGGTAGACCTCGTTGTCGGCCGCAAGCATCTCCTTGGCCTTTGGAACGTTGAGCGCACAGGTGGAAATAAGCACATTGGCATTTTCAATATTTTTAGTAGCAGCAGCGATTTCCCGCTCATTGAACTGACCGGTGTACATCATGTCGGTGAGATACTTGATGTAGTCCCTGAGTTTCTGTTCCGTGCGCTTGTAGTGATCGATGACCAGCTCTAGGTGCTCACGCACCTTTGGGTTAGCCTGGAGGAGTTCCTCGAGTGATGGAACTGATCTGGCAAATTGCTGTGTCTGCGCCGCTGCCTCGTATGCCTCGGGATCCAAGTCGCCGACCATATAGTCATCGAAGGGCGTTGCGACATGGCTGCTACCCGGGGTCTCGTAACCGGACATATCCTCGAGCAGCGCATTGACTTCGGCAGTATCACCGGTCGTCGCCGCATTCAGATCCGCCGTATCGACAGTTTCTGTCTTGAAGTTCTTGTCGACCAGGCTAGTCTTTATGTTGAACTTAATTCCCATAGTAGTCGAATCCTCTGGCGATATGATATGCAGGAGCCATGCCAAGTCCCACGCTGAAGCGCCTTTTTAAGTTACTGTATTTATTGAGTTATTCTGAACCATCTTTATGCTGTGCTGCGTGAAGCGGGGAAATTGAGGGCTAACCACGACATTTTGATGACTTAGGTCACCAGGATGAATCTACAAATGCATTGTCCTCTACATCCATATTCTCTGTCACCTGATCGACATCATCCTGGTCCACGGCTCGACGATGGAGTTCATTCAGACGCACGTATTCGATAACGTCTATTTCGTCCTGAACGGTGTGCAGGCGATCATATAGATAATCGAGATAGTCGATGTTTCCCTGTTTTTCTTGGGCACTAACTCCAAGACTATTGATCGAGTCGGTCGTTACTTCGATTAGGTTATTAATCGTACCTCTTAAGCCCACATATCGCTGAAGAACGGGGAGGGTGTTATTCTGTAATGTGCTGTAATCACGGAATAAATCCCTTGCGCTCGGAATATCTATGGTTTCGTGATCCGCAAATAGGACATTCTTGCCGTCCGACTGGCGGACATTGCCCTGATCGCCAAGCATGAAATTGCCTATGAATGAATTCGTCTGATCACGCCTTGATTTCGGCTGTGCCTGCTCAATGGCATCCAGGCCCTCACCAATAATGGAGGGCGTCTCCATTGCTTTCGTCATGGAAGACCACTTGTTCTTGCCAAGGCTCTTAAAGGTCGAAGATTCGCGAGTTTTCTGGGCTTTATCCTTTTTATGCTTAGCGGATACAGCCTTCGGCTCGCTAACTCGTGAAACTTTTGGATTTAAAACAGTTTTTGTCATTACGCCTTGCCTCCGCGTCCCGTCGCAGATTCCTTCGTTTCCATTATAATGTATAAATCTGCCAAAGCTTTATCGATGGCCTTCACGTCGATCTTGTGTGCAATTCCCTTTTCCTCAAGTAAATTCAATAGCTTGCGCTTATCCTGCAATTCCTTATGCAAGGCCTCGACATCGACTTGAGGCTTACTCGCCGGCTTATTCGTCTGTGTAGCAGGCTCGTGCACCTTTGTAGCCATAGGGCACGCAGCAACGTTAGTCATCTTCGTCATAAAAGACCTCCGGCCAATGTATATGCAAGTACTCTGCCAGGAAGTTCCGCTTCATATAATTAGCTTAACTCATTGTAATTAAAAGAAGTGAGGTGCACGTACTTTAAAAGTATTGCTTGAACTTTTGGGGAACTGATGCCGCGATCGGGGTTTTAACTCATCATTTTTTGAGTGAGGATGCGAGTGTGCGGATATGAGCTAGCTGCCGGGAGAGTGAATCCAGCTCAACAACGTCTGGGGTCGTCTTCTTTTTCACGAGATCGCCCACATGTTCATAAAAGCGTTCGAGATCGCGCTCCACTTCTCCTTCCATGGAGTGGCTGGTCGAGGAGGTTGAATCGCGGGGTTTGGCTTTTTTTGACTTCTTGAGATTGCGCTGGATGGTCTCGCCAAGCAGACCCAATGTTTGTTGGGTCTTTACCAAATACTCGGCTACTCCCTTGCGAGTCAGGCGGGCGGCGAGAGCCTCATCGCCGCTGCCGGTGATCACGATCAGGGGGGTGCCGCGTGCGTTTTCGACCATTTCATCAACGTATTGCTCGATGGCGTTTGACCCCACAAAACTGTCGGAAAGCACAATATCGTACGAGGAAAGCGAAAGGAACTCGACACCGTCCTCGTACGTGTCGACCGTGTGAATGACTACGGGCGCGAAGCGTTGATCGAGGAGCTCGGTCAGAAGCTCAGCATGATGGACATTTTCCTCGATGATGAGAACGTGAAGAGGGTGAACGGATTTTTCGCGTGCTGGCATAGGAGACTCCTGGATGAGTACAGACCATATCTAAAAACATGGCCAAAAGTCAAAAGGCAGGAGCCGAAATCGACTCCTGCCTTTGGTTTTTGAATTTACCATACTGGCCGTTCTCGCTGATCTCGCCGCCTTTATGTTCCTTCCTGCCAGGATGCGAGATACTGCTCTTGCTCTGCCGTGAGCGTATCGATGGAGATACCCATGGAGGAGAGCTTGATTTCTGCAATGTGTTTATCGATGTGCTCTGGCACCGGGTAAACTTTTTTCTCAAGCTTGCCCTGATTTTTGACAATATATTCTGCTGAAAGCGCCTGATTGGCAAAGCTCATGTCCATAACTGCTGAAGGATGACCCTCGGCGGCGGCCAGGTTGATCAGACGGCCTGCGGCGAGCACGTTGACGCGCTTGCCACCGGGCAGCTTGTATTCTTCCACGAAGGCACGGATATCGCGCTTGCCAGTTGACATGGCATCAAGCTGTTTCAAGTTGAGTTCGATGTCGAAATGACCGGAGTTACACACGATGGCACCATCCTTCATGGCATCGAAATGCTCTTTGCGGATAACGTGCTTATTACCTGTCAGCGTGCAGAAGATATCGCCATGTTTGACAGCTTCGCTCATCGGCATGACGCGGTATCCATCCATCGCCGCTTCGATTGCGCGGAGCGGATCTACCTCGGTCACGATGACGTTGGCGCCGTGGCCATCGGCACGCATGGCAAGACCGCGTCCACACCAGCCATAGCCGGCGACGACAAATGTCGAACCCGCAAGCAGGCGGTTGGTGGCGCGGATGATACCGTCGATAGTGCTTTGGCCCGTGCCGTAGCGGTTATCAAAGAAATGCTTGGTGCAAGCGTCGTTTACGGCAACGACCGGGAACTTCAAGACATTGTCATTGGCCATGCTGCGCAAACGGATCACGCCGGTGGTGGTCTCTTCGGTACCGGCGATGATATGTTCGATCAGATCGGTGCGCTTGTCGTGAATGGTGGAGACAAGATCAGCGCCGTCATCCATGGTGATCTGAGGCTTGATGTCGAGGCATGAATTGATGTGCTTGTAGTAGCGATCGTTATCCTCATCCTTTACCGCGTAAACCGGAATACCGTGATTCTTGACCAGAGCCGCGGCAACGTCATCCTGCGTGGAAAGTGGGTTGGACGCGCAAATCACTGCCTCTGCGCCTCCCGCTTTGAGCGTAGTCATGAGCGATGCAGTTTCCGTCGTAACGTGCAGGCAAGCCGCGATACGGACTCCGGCAAGTGGTTTTTCCTTCTCAAAGCGCTCCTTGATGGAGTTCAGGACTGGCATGGCTTCATTTGCCCAGTCGATTCGCAATTGTCCTTCGCTTGCTAAGTTTAAATCTTTTACGTCGTGCGGGGTAGTCATCATGTTCTCCTTAAATTAAGAAAGGGGCTCGGGTCTTGGGTCTCGTGGCTCGAACAATACGAGTCCCGAGCCACTAGTCCCGTTGTTAGAAGTTCAACACTTTGCACAGCTCGTCTTTCTTGTCCGTGCGTTCCCAGGTGAACTCTGCCTCGTTGCGTCCAAAGTGACCGCCGGATGCTGTCTTGCGGTAAATCGGGCGGAGCAGGTCGAGGTGCTCGATCATGCCAGCAGGGCGAAGCGGGAAGATTTCGCGTACGGCTGCTTCTAGTTTGTCATGGGTGACCTTTGCCGTGCCGAAACCGTTGACCATGACAGACACGGGATCCGCGAATCCGATGGCGTAAGCGAGTTGGACCTCACAGCGATCTACCAGACCTGCCGCCACGATGTTCTTGGCAATATAGCGCGCCATGTAGGATGCGCTGCGATCGACCTTTGAGGGGTCCTTGCCGGAGAACGCGCCGCCACCATGACTTCCCTGGCCGCCGTACGTGTCGACGATGATCTTGCGCCCGGTGAGACCACAGTCAGCGTGGGGGCCACCCCGTACGAAACGGCCGGTCGGATTGATGTAGTACTTGGTATTTGAAGTCAGCATCTTGCTCGGCAGCACCGGTTTGATGATTTTTTCGATCATGTCGTTCTTGATCTCGTCATGCGTCGCCTCGGGGGCATGCTGTGTGGAAACAACCACCGCGTCGATCTCGACAGGCTTGGTGTTTTCGTAGCGCACCGTGACCTGCGATTTGCCGTCGGGGCGGAGATAACCGATCTGGCTCTTCTTGCGCACGTCGGCAAGCTGCTTGGTCAGGCGATGCGCGTAGATGATCGGCGAAGGCATAAGCTCCTCGGTCTCGTTGCATGCAAAACCAAACATGAGGCCCTGATCGCCGGCGCCTTGCTCATTGTAGAGGCCTTCGCCTGCGGTCACGCCCTGAGAAATATCGGGCGACTGACGATCGATGGAGGACATGACGCCGCACGTCTCCCAGTCAAAGCCCATGGCATTGTCATTGTATCCGATCTCCTTGATCGTGTTACGTACGACGTCAGGGACATGAACATAGCCCGTGGTTGTGATTTCGCCGGCGACGATGGCCATGCCCGTGGTGACCATGGTCTCGCAGGCGACGCGCGCTGTCTTGTCCTGCGCGATAATGGCATCGAGTACTGCATCTGAGATCTGGTCCGCAATCTTATCGGGATGGCCTTCAGTGACTGATTCTGATGTGAAGAGATAGTCTTTTACACCCATGATCTAATCCTTTCGTTATAATGACATTTTTATGAGCGGATGAAGATACGGTTTTAAGGATGGATGTCAAGTGATTGATATTCTTTGGATTGTTTAGAAATTATTGAACGAAGAAACTCTCGATCTGACGGACCTGTTCTGGCAGAATCTTACCGATCTCGCGTCTGACGAGCTTTTCCACCTCTTTGTTCGTGGAGAGCTTTAAAACCCGTTTTACGAGGTCCTGGGCCTGTGTACGGGTAATTGAGCGAAGGATCTTCTTCACGCGGGGCAGGGAAACCGCATTCATGGAGAGCGAATCGAATCCCATGCCGACCAACAGGATAAGTGTGAGTGGGTCGCCCGCCATCTCGCCGCAACACGAGATACTGATACCGGCGTTCCTGGCGGCCTGAACCGACATTTCGAGCATCTTGAGGATGGCAGGGTGAAAGGGCGTATAAAGGTCGCTAACCAGTTCATTGGCCCGGTCTATGGCAAGGCTGTACTGCACGAGATCGTTTGTGCCGATCGAGAAAAAGTCGACCTCTTTGGCCAAGGCATCGGCTATGTGGACAGCTGCTGGAACCTCGATCATGACGCCGAGCGGGACGTCTTCCTTAAATTCGATCCCGTCGCGCTTGAGCTCCTCTTTGACCTTGGTAAGTAAATCCTTAGTAGCCTGCACTTCATCGATCGTGGCGATCATTGGGAGCAGAATCTTGAGATTGCCAAACACACCTGCGCGCAGCAGCGCTTTGAGCTGCCGCTTGAAGATGGCGGGCTCCTTGAGACACAGGCGGATGCCGCGCAGACCTAATGCGGGGTTTGTCTGCTGGGCGAGTGGATGGCTGGCTGTGAGTTTGTCCGCGCCAATATCGATAGTGCGGATTGTGACAGGCATGGGTGCCATCTTCTCGAGCACCGTAACGTAATTATGGAACTGCTCCTCCTCGCTCGGTTCGTCGATGCGATCGAGGAAGAGGTATTCTGTGCGATATAGGCCGATGCCTTCGGCGCCGTGCGGCTCCAGGGAGGGCAGCTCCTCTAGGATCTCAACGTTGGCATCGAGCTGTACGCGATGACCATCCTTAGTCACAGCGGGCAGTGAGATGTCCTTCATGAGCAGCTTTTCGAGGTCAGCGTAGCGTTGGTGGATCTGGCGGTAATGCTCGAGCTCTTTCTTGCCCGGTTTGGCGATCGCCACGCCCTTGATGCCGTCGAGAATGATTGTTTCGCCGTCCTCGACTGCGGTAGTTATTTCCTTCACGCCAAACATGGCCGGCATCTCGAGCGACCGTGCAATGATCGCAGTGTGTGAAGTCTCGCCACCCATCTCCATAACTAGACCAACGACACGGTCGCGCGGAAGGCTGACGATCTCGGCGGGGGAGAAGTCGTGCGTAACGATAACGACGTCGCCCTCGGGAAGATCGCGTATGAGCGATTCAGTGTTGCCGAGCAAACTGTCCATTATGGAACGACCGACGTAATTAATATCCTGACTGCGCTCCTTGATGTAGTCCTCATGAACGTTCAAAAACGAAAGGCGCAGGTGACTGAGAGTTTTGTCGAGTGCCCACTCGGCGTTGATCTTATAATTCTTGATATGCTCGATAGTGGTGCCGACCAGCATATCGTCCTGCAGGAGCATGCGGTATGATTCGATGATGTTGATTTGATCGTGACCCTCGAACCGACACATCTTCGCCTGGAGGCGCGACAGGTTTTCTTTGGATTGGTAAATTGCTTCAGTAAAGCGCTTTGTTTCACTCTCAACCTCGGCATCTCGGATCCAGGTGCGCGTGACAGGTGTCTTGCCAGCAAAACGATGGCGATATACCTGCCCGATACCTATGCCGGGCGACGTTGCGTGCGATGTGAACTTTCTTGTTTTCATATGATATGCAGTCAGGCTTTTTCGAGCCACGAGTCCCTAGACGCGAGTCCCGGCATTTATTGTGCTTCGCCAAACCTATTATTGACTAATTCTTGTAATGCGTTGAGTGCGTCATCGGCATCATCGCCGGTTGCTTCGACCGTTATAATTGTACCCTGTGCCGCTGCGAGCATCAGGACACCCATAATGCTCTTGCCGTTGACCTTCGTTGTTTCTTTGCTAACCATGATTTCGGCCCGGTACCGGTTGGCGACTTTTACGAATGCCGCTGCCGCACGTGCGTGGAGGCCGAGTTGGTTAATGATAGTCATATCACGCATCTGTCCACTCCCATCAGTCATTCATTATACTTTCTTTGGATGGCCGGCTAACACATGTGATGCGATAACGATGTTTCGCTGACCGTACTGTTGAATAAAAGGAACGATGTCATCAAAGTGCACCTGTTCGCGCAAATTGGCAAGCTTGATGAGCATGGGAAGGTTGAGCCCTGAGATAACCTCCGTCCTTTCGCGATTTAAAAACGACAGACATATATTTGACGGCGTGCCACCAAACATGTCCGTGAGTATAAGCAGGCCATCGGAGGTGTCGACTGCCTCAATGGCGTCGGTTATTTGTTGCCGTATGGATTGTGGCGGGTCGTTCGACTCGACGGCTACGCCGATAATGTGCGCCGTATCCGGGATGATCCGCCGTGTGGCGGTTACCATCTCGCAACCGATATTGCTGTGTGCTACGACGACAATGCCGATCATTCGGGAGACTCCCACCAATCCTCGCTCTTGAGCTCCTGCGAGGAGAGTATCTCTCGTCCGAGTTTATCCTGAAACTCGCGTGCGGAATGATGTCCACCCGCCTTGAGGAGATAGTTGCGCGAAGCGACCTCGATGATAGCGGAGAGGTTGCGCCCTGGACGTACAGGGAGCTGGATCATGGGGACATTGACATCGAGGAGGGTAAAGCGCGCCTCGTCCAGTCCAAGGCGATCGTATTCAGCGTTGGGATCCCATTCTGAAAGTTCTACCGCGATCTCGATGC
>Ga0075115_10000244_pt1 | contig 27264 bp, 33 predicted proteins | sample AntAceMetag02UKH_FD_69785 | JGI IMG/M metagenome (GOLD analysis project Ga0075115, IMG submission 69785) | Saline lake microbial communities from Ace Lake, Antarctica - Antarctic Ace Lake Metagenome 02UKH | ecosystem: Environmental > Aquatic > Non-marine Saline and Alkaline > Saline | place... | reverse complement strand
TTAAAAAATTAGCAGACTGTCTCGTCCAAAGATACAATCTCGAATGTTCCGAAGATTGGCACTGGTTTGAAAACGTTCTTTCCTACTCTAACTCAAAACTCCCCGAAGCCCTGTATCTTGCTTATGGAATAACTCAAAATAAAGAATATCTCCAGATAGCAGAAAGTTCTCTCAAATTTTTAACCGAATTAATATTCCTCGAAGGAAAAATATGTTTAATCGGCCAAAAGGGTTGGTATAAACAAAACGGAAAAAGAGCCCTTTTTGACCAACAGCCCGTAGATGCCTCATCCCTAGTTAACACATATTTAACTGCATTTTCAATAACGAAAAACGACGAATACTACAAAAATGCAATAGAATCCATCCACTGGTTTTATGGAAATAATCATTTAGAACAAATGATTTATGACGAGACCACAGGAGGCTGTTTTGACGGAATAGGAAAATATACCCTTAACATGAATCAAGGAGCCGAATCAACACTTTCTCATCTTATTGCTAGATTATTCATTGAAGAATTCAAAAAATTCTCGAAAATTATTTAAGACAACTAAGGAGTTTTTTTAAGCTAACTTCCGCCACGCCAATTTGAGTATCCGCACATCCATAATAAATTTTCAATCTATCTCCCTTAACAGAACATCCCTCTGGAAAAACAACATCATTAATATCCCCCTCTTTTTCCCAAGAATATTTAGGCGAAAACAAAGGTTTTTTTAAACGCGTTATTTCAATCTCAGGTTTTTTTAAATCCAATAATGCAGCTCCAGCATGATAAATCAAAGGCAACCTTTTTCGCCTAAATTTTGGAATGTGTCGAGTAAAATCATTAAACCATCTATGAAAATGATAAGCCATACCGTCCTTTCCAATCAATTCAACTCCATGATAAATTATAAGCCACCCTTTTTTTGTTTTAATGGGAGTAGCTCCCGCCCCAATATGCTCACCTTCCCAATTGTACCTACGATACAAAGAAATCTTATCCTCGCCCTCACTCAAATTTTCAATATAATCCCTCCAAAAATCATCCGACTGTAACTCCTTAAAATTCTTAAACTTAACAATCTGAATATCAGGCAAAAACCGATGCAACATCACAAACTCCCCATTAATCTTCTCAGGAAACAAAACAGCATCCTTATCCCAAAGAGAAACCCTTGACCCCTTAATCTCCTGATTTTTCCATTTATCTCTATATTTTTTTATCCTAACCAATTTTCTAGCCTCTCCAACTGAAATACTCGGACTAATGACTCCTTTCTTTTCCCACTTCACCAAATCCTTAGAAACAGCATAAGCAATCCGCGCGTCCCTCCCATCAAATGCCGTATACAAAATATAATATTTCCGCCCAACCTTCGTCACCCTCGGGTCCTCAATTCCCTTCCGCTCATAACTCTTCGTCGGCTTAAGAATCGGCTTATCAAACCTCTCCAACTTCCCATTAACAACCCGCGCATAACCAATGCTCGAAATCCAATTATCAGCAACCGCCCGATAAAAAATATGCTCAACACCCTTCGAGTCAACAATAACCGAAGGATTCAAAACCGCTCGAGCTTCCCACTTATTTTTCGTTGGACCCATAAGCAATTTTCGTTTAACTTCTATAACCATTTCAATCCTTCAAAATCAAATTTAAAACTTATAACATTCTTACCAAAAACTTTAATCAATTTTGATTTTTCATCTGTAAAAAATAAAATACTCCCACCACCTCCAGACCCACAAACCTTCGCAGCAATCGCACCATTTTTCATACCTTTTTCAATTAAATTTTTCAAACAAGGACCAATAATTCCACGATGTAATTTTTCCCGTTCTCTAGTTTCCTCGTTCATCAATTCCGCAAATTTATACAAATCCTCTTTTTTCAAAGCATTTTTCATCTCTCTAGCAATATTCTTAATTCGAATAAGATTTTTTGTATTCTTTCCTTTTTTCAAATCCTCCATCATAGATTTATTTGTATTCCCAGAAAAATGTGGTTTCCCCGTATAAACTAAAACCAACTTACTCTCAAATTTTTTAATGAAAGTTGGAGACAATTTTAGTTGTTCTAACTTAACCTTATCCCCATTAAACTCAATATAATTAATTCCCCCGAATGCCGCAGCATATTGGTCCTGTTTTCCACCAACCAAACCCATTGACTGTTCAAGAGCATAAACTCCTGCCGCTAAATTCATTCGGTTCTTAAATGAGACCGCACCTTTTTTCTTTAATTTAATTTGACTAATCAACGCCAACCAAACAAGATTCATAACTCCGCTAGTTCCAAGACCACTCGAAGTCGGAGTATGCCCAGTATATTCCAAATGAACATCCTTGTCAGTTTTAACTATTTTGCCGACGACATAACGATTAATCCCACAGTTAAGAACCGCTCCTCCATGAGTATGTGTAAATGGATAAATATCTGTTGTCCCTCCCCCAAAATCTACCCTAACTGGTGCCCGAACTTTTTTAGATTTCATTTTATTAACAAGCTTGCTCCCAGTATTCCCGGATGCTCTAATTTAGTCCATTTAATTTTGGGAAAATGGGGAATCAATACATATTCTTTCGCCTTTGCCCGAACCTTTCTCAAAAACTTTTCACCAGTCTCACGAATTCCTCCCATCAAAACAACAATCTCGGGATCAAAGATATTAATCAAGCTAGCAATTCCCTTTCCAAGTAGCACGACCGTATCATCAACAATTTCTTTCGCTTGCTTATCCCTCATTTCCAAAAGATCCTTAACCAACAACGTCTTTCCAAAACACTTCTTACTTCGTTGTCTGTTATCTTGCCAGTATTTTTCAAAATTCTTATCATTCAAAACCATATGTCCAAGTTCTCCACCATATCCCTGCCCAGTGTAAAGCTCTCCATTAATAACAATCCCTCCGCCAATACCGGTCCCAAGAGTAAGGATGACAAAATTTTTCTTCTTGAAACCAAATCTCGCTTCAGATAAGGCAACACAATCAGCGTCATTAGCAACAGCTACTCTGACCTTAAATTCATTTTCTAAAAATTTCTTTATATTAAAATTCCGTACTGGAAGATTTGGAGGATTCTTAATTATCCCATCTTTTAGTGGACCGGGACTAGCAACTCCAATTCCCTTGACGTCTTTACTTATAAGCCCCCTTATTAATCCAGACAAAAGCTTCATCAAATCTTTCTTATTATCCGGAGTTTTTTCTTTTATGTATTTTAAAACCCGATTACCCTTCACCAATCCCACCCGAGTATTAGTTCCCCCAAGATCGACTGCAATAATTTTATTTCCGACCATAAACATCCTCCAACCTTATCTCATCTTTTTCATCAAAAGTTCCATAAGAAATTTCCAAAACTTCAACTTTATTTTTCTTAGCAAAAAGCCGATGTGCCCTCATTTTCGGAATATTAACAATCTCCCCTTTCTTAATTTTCTTTTTCTTTACCCCAAGCTGCACCCAACCATCGGTCAAAAAATACCACTGCTCTTTTCTTTTCTTGTGTTTTTGCAAACTCAAAATTTGACCCGGCTTAACTATCAGAATCTTCACGGTACATTTTTCATTTAAAACAAATTGTTTAAAGTCCCCCCACGGACGCTTCACCTCTCTCATAAAAATCAAAGGTTTCTAATGTTTAAAAACTCTTCTTAAAATTGAATTAGAAACTCTTAAATAGTTAAATTAATTATTAATATAAAGGTGATTCAATGTTTAATCTAAAAGGAAAAGTTGCTATCGTGACAGGTGCTGCAAGGGGTATCGGACAATCAATTGCTATTGAATTGGCCAGACAAGGAGCCGATGTTGTTGTTTCAGATATCATCCCAGGACAACAAACGGTCAATCGAATTAAAGCATTAAAGAGAAACGCAATTTATGTTAAGACAGATGTTTCCAGTAAAACGGAAGTTGAAAATTTAATGAATGAAACTATTAAAAAATTTAAGAAGATTGACATTCTTGTTAACAACGCTGGGATTTTTGTTACCGGGCCAACATCAAAAGTTAGCGAAGAAGATTGGGACAGAACAATAAATATTAATTTAAAGGGGAATTTTTTATGTTCGCAGGCCGCGTTAAAATATATGAAAAGAGGAGCTTCGATTATTAATATTTCTTCAGTAGCTGGAATTGGAGGTTATCCACAAGGAGCTTCTTATTGTGCCAGTAAAGGGGGAATTAGATTATTAACAAAATCTTTGGCGGCAGAATACGGCCCATTAGGAATCAGAGTTAATTCTATACACCCTGGGATTATAGAAACGGTAATGACAAAAGGACTTTTAGAAAATAAGAAAGTAAAACAAGGAATGTTAGCTAAACTTCCATTAAAAAGGACAGGTAAGCCCGTTGACATTGCCGGACCGGTGGTATTTCTAGCAAGTGATGCCGCGACCTACATAACTGGTGAAGAGATAATTGTAGATGGTGGTTGGATAGCTGCCTTATAAATTTTTTAATTCTTCAATAATTCTCTCAACTTCTTCGCAGGATTTTTAGCCTTGGTAATCGCTGAAGAAACAGCAATCCCCTTAGCCCCAAGTTTCATAGCAATCTTCAAATCCTCATTAGTCTTAATTCCTGCACCGACGATAAAATCATATTTCAATTTCTTTCCAATCTCTTCAATCAACTTCGGCTTCGCCTTACTAACCGAAATTTTTCCCGCAACTAATTCAGGCGGTTCAATAATCAAATAGTCTGGTTTTAATTTCTTGATTTTTTGAGCCTGTTTCAAATCCTTAGCAAAAATAGCCGTCTTAAGTTTCAAGGCCTTACATCTTTTTACCGTTTTCTTAATCACATCAAGTTTCAATCGATGCTCACTATGATTCAGAAAAACTCCCCTAGCCCCATTCACCTTAACCGCTTCAGGAAGAACATATCCTGTGTTCCTTCCAATTTCTTGATAATCAACATGCTGAACATAAACCGGATTCTTTACAGCCTTAACAACTTTTAAGATATCTAATGCCTGAACACCAATAATAATTTTTTTATCTAACTCCTCGATTTTTTTAGCCAATTTAACAACTTCTTTTCCTTGCTTATATGTTTTAAAATTAATTACAATTATCGGTTCCATTTTATTTCCAAATCACCCTCCTTAATTTCTTAGCAACTTCCAATGGCTTCTTCGCCTGCCAAACATTTCTCCCAATAGCAATACCAGTAACTCCAACTTTCATAGCATCCTTAATTTCATCCAATAATTCTTTTTCGTTTTTCTTCTTTCCTCCAGCTAAAACAACCCCACACTTTCCAGCCGACTCAACAGCCCACTCAACATCTGCCCTTTTCCCAGTAGATTGAATCTTAACAATATCCGCTCCTATTTCCAATCCAACCCTTGAAGCATAAGCCATCAAATCTTTTTTATTTTTCCCCTTAACCCCTTTTCCACGAGGATAAATCCAAACAACAACGGGCAATCCTTTTTTGTGCGCTCTTCTTTGGATTTTCTCAAACTCCACCAACATTTCTTCTTCAAATCTACTTCCTATATAAATAGTATAACCAACCGCAACAGCACCCAATTTTACAGCCTCATCAACACTACACAATTGTCTAGAAACTGGCTCGCCACTAACCAAATTTGTTTTTCCATTTAATTTAACAATCAACGGAACCCGACTTTTTTTTATCAAAGAGTTATATTTTTCCGCTATTCCTTTTTGAAAAATTAATGCCGTAAAACCGCCCTTTTTTGCAATATCAATAATATATTCCGGGTCAACATTCTTATCATTAAAATCTGTCGGCCCATGTTCAATTCCCTGGTCATAGGCTAAAAACATTGCCTTATTTTTTTTAAGAATTTTGTTTAGTTTAATTTTCATTTTAACTTCATCCTCAGTAGTTTATTTTTTGCACCAAAATATCTAATCACTGACTCACTTTCTTTTAATCCCAACTTCAAACTTTCCTGAATAGATTTTCCAACTATTTGTCCCGCAACAAAACCAGACGCAAAGGCATCACCCGCTCCCGTCCGCTCAATAACCTTAATTTTATTTGGTTTTATAAAATATTTTTTATCACCATCATGAGCCCAAACAAGTTTATTTTTATCCGTTACGACGACAATAGCCGAAGAAATATCAAACAAGCTCTTCTTGTAATTTTTTCTAATCAAATCAAACTCTTCTTTATTCAAAACAATTATATCTGCAATTCCCAAAAGCTCACGAATATCCAATTTTCTAATTAAATATTCACTCGGATTAAATGCTAATTTTGTACCTTCTTTTTTTAATTTCTTTGCAAGTTTCTCTTGTGTTTTAAAACTTTCCCCAAGTACCGAAGAGAAATATAACCAATTACTTTTAAATTTCTGCACATCAGAAATTTTTAAATTATTCCCCAAACCCTTAAAAGTTAAAATAGTTCGATTTCTATCCTTACTATCTAATATAATAGAATATCCCGTTTTACCCTCAGCCCTCTTTCCCAAAAATCCAACCCTCTCCTTATTCAACATATCGAGGATATCTTGCCCATTATTATCTTTCCCGACCTTACAAATACATCCTGTTTTCAACCCTAATCTTGAAAAAGCAACAGCAGAATTCGTAGCTCCTCCCCCTATATCAAATTTTAAATCCCTAATTAAAATCTTAGAACCAACATCATAAACAAACTTTTTCCCATGCTGGTCCGTTTCCACGAAAGTATCTACAACCGCACTTCCAAAAGTAACAACATCAAATTTCATATCAACCTCTTAAGTTATAGAAAAAAGATTGTTATAAAGTTTTGGATTAGCTTTCAAAATTGAAACCAATATTATTACCTATTTACTCATGGCTTCTAACCCAGGCAACTTTTCACCTGCAAGATATCTCAACAACGCACCGCCACTTAAACTAATATGCCCAAATTTTTCCCGAGGAATTTTAGAAATATTAAGTGCATCATTTAAATGCCCGCCACCTATCAAACTAAATCCTTTAGCTTTTGAAACCGCCCTTAAAATCTCAATCGTTCCCTTACAAAATCCTTTCTCGGTGCAATCTCCCGACGGACCTTTTACATAAATTGCCTTAGCTTTTTTAATCTCCTCTTCAAATAGGCTCATTGTCTTTTCACCAATATCATAAATTACATATTTACTAGGAAACTCCCCAAGAGAAAACTCTTTTCTTTTCCCATTAATTTTAACAGCATAATCAATCGGAGTCAAAACATTTCCCAATTTTCCCCTCAACTTTTTCATAATCCCAAATTCTTTACCCAACCTCTTCTTCAAAAACTTTTCATACCCCCCAAATTTAATCCCCTGAGAAATCAAACAAAGCTGTCCAAAAAACCCGGTAGCCAAAACTTTATTCTTTCCAAGAAGTTTGATATTATCAGCAGGTTTCGCACCACCAAGAATATACAAACATTTTTTTAAATTAATTTTCTTTAAAGCCTTAACTTCTTTTTCTAAAACTCGCCCAGCACAACTCTTAAAATATTTCGGAAAACTAACAATACTCGTTTGTTTCCTATGACAAACCGAAAACGCATCATTAACATAAAAATCAACCTTGCCAATAAAAAATTTCACAAGTGCATTTTTCCCAGGCTTAAACTCTTCTTTTAATCTTCGAACATTATCCAAAAGAATCACATCACCTTTCTTCAAATTAGCGATAGCATCTTCTGCCTTCTTTCCAATAACGTCCTCGACAAATTTAACTTTCAATTGTTTAGCATGCTGCTTCAAGGAAATAAAATCTTTTCCCCCCGGACGACCTTGATGAGCAAGAATAATAATTTTAGCACCCTTCCGTTTCAGTTCAGAAATTGTCTCAGAACTTTCCTTAATTCTTTCAGATAATACTACTTTACCCCTGCAAACATCCGAATTTAAATCAGCTCTAAGCAAAACAACTTTATTTTTAAAATTAAATGAATCTATAGTTTTCATCTTAAAATATAATCAAAACTCGCCAATGCCGCCTTGCATCCCTCACCTGCAGCTGCAACAATTTGCTTTGCTGGGATATCGGTACAATCACCTGCAGCAAAAATACCAGGAACAGAAGTCAAATTTTCATTATGTGTCCTTGTCCCACGAAACAACATAATTTCTCCCCATTTATTTTTTTTAACATCGACAAAATCCAATTTAGTTACCAAACCAATCTCAACAAAAATACCATCAATTTTCAATATTTTATCTCCCCCACCTTTTTCATATTTTACAGAATTTAATTTATCATCACCAAGAATCTCTTTTATCTTTACAGAATTTAAAACAGAAATATCCTTATCCTTTAAAACCCTATCTCTCAAATAAGAATCTCCACCCAACTTCGGATTAATATCTAAAAGATAAACTTTTTTCGCATATTCTTTCAAGAACAAAGCCGCTTCTAAACCCGAATTACCCCCACCAGCAATTGCAACAACCTTTCCCTTAAATGAAGGAGCATGACAAGTCGCACAATAATTAACCCCTTTCCCAAAAAATTCCTCTTCTCCGGGAACTTCAAGCTTCCTGGGTTTTTTACCCGAAGCAATAATCACAGCCCTAGATTCATAAACATTTTTTTTAGTTTTAACTTTTACAGTTTCCCCAATCTTTTTAATACTAGTTACTTCTTCCTGTTTTAAATTAACTTTATACTTTTTTAGTTGCGCCTGAAATTTTTGAACAAGTTCTATCCCAGTAGAAGTTAATGTTCCAGGATAATTCTCAACTTCAGAACTCCAAACAACCTGCCCCCCAACATCAATCGTAATTAATAAAAAATTCAACTTTCTTCTTGCTGCATAAATAGCCGCAGTTATCCCAGCAGGCCCGCCACCAATAATTATCAAATCATACATTTTTTAACAACTTAAGTAAATCAACCATACGACAACTATAACCGTATTCGTTGTCATACCACGAAAGAACCTTAACCATATTCCCATTTGCTTTAGTTAATTTAGAATCAAATATTGAAGAACTCGAATTACCTATAATATCCGACGACACTATTTCATCCTCAGTATATTCCAATATCCCCTTTAATTTCCTAGATGCCTCTTTCATCGCCTTATTTACTTCATCGCTTGTTACAGATTTTCCAAGAGTTGCAACAAAATCAGTAATACTCCCACACGCAACCGGCACACGAATTGCCATGCCATCAATTTTTCCCTTAAGTGTTGGAATAACTTCCATTACAGAAGTAGTCGCCCCAGAAGTCGTAGGAACTAAATTGACCCCAGCCGCTCTCCCTCTCCTAAATTTTTTATGAGGTCCATCTAAAATTCTTTGGTCAGGAGTATATGCGTGAACCGTAGTCATAAATCCCTTTTTTATTCCAAATTTATCCTCAAGAATCTTAACAATAGGAGCAAGAGAGTTAGTCGTACAACTCGCCATAGAAATAATATTATGAGACTTTTTTAATTTTTTTTCATTAACACCCAAAACAATAGTCACATCCGGATTTTCTACCGGTGCAGAAATTAAAACTTTTTTCGCTCCAGCTTTTAGATGTTTTGAAGCTCCATCTCTATCTCTAAAAAGCCCAGTAGCCTCAACCACAACATCAATTCCCAATTTTTCCCACGGAAGTTTCTCAGGGTCTTTTTCAGAATAAACAAAAATCTTTTTCCCGCCAACTTCAATAAACCCATCCCCAATCTTCACAGGCTTTTCATAAATTCCGTGAACAGAATCATATTTTAACAAATAAACTAAATTTTCAATATCCGTTAAATCATTAACAGCAACGACATTAACACCCTTTTCCAATGCCCTTCTAAGCACAAATCTTCCAATCCTACCGAAACCATTTATAGCTACTTTCATCTCCTCTCCTTGTTATAACAAATAAATAAGAGTTAATAAACTTTATGTAAAAACACTTGCAAATAATAAAAATCAAAACAATTCCCTCAAATCATTATCCATTTTTATTATTCTCAATTTCCCGCCCCGCTCCTCTTTTACGATAATTCCCTTATCTTTCAATTTTTCAACAATTCTAAAAACCTTCAGCCTTGGTAAACCCGTTCCTCTAACAATTTTAGCCTGACTAATTTCATCATTCTTCGCAACCATTTTCAATATCTCATATTCATCTTTATCAAACAATTTCTTAATAAATTCAGAACTTTTTTTAAAATCATTATCTTTCTTAGACAATTTTTCAATCATTAAGTAACTCATTAAACTTCCAATAAGTAAACTTACAGAAGCAATTATAGGAATAAGAAAAGGTAATGGCAAAGTACAAATTTGAGCTGCCCCACATGAAACAACTCTTTGAGTATAAAGCGAAGCCAAAGAAACAGCCAAAACAAAAAACGCAATAATCATCATAACAATTAGCACCTTTCTACTTATTTTTTTATTTTTTTTCTCCATATTTTAATGTTTCAATTTTTGAAACAAGCATTTATAAATTGTTTCAGACACTATAATACTATAATAAAACTTTAAAAAGGTTTACAAAATGAAAACAAAAGAAATAGTAGTTTTAGGAATATTAACAGTATTAGTAATTAGTATTATTTACTTAATTCAAGGATATAAATCGAATGAAACCATAGAAGAAGAAACAATGAAATGTATTGCAAATCAATCAATATTAATAGTATCAAAAACCTGTGGGCATTGTGCAAATCAAAAACAAATTTTAGGAGAATATATAAACGAATTTGATATAATATATCTTGAAGAAAATCCGGAATTATGGAAAAACTATAATTTACAAGGAGTTCCAACATGGATTATTAATAATCGCTCTTATCCGGGTGTAAGACAAATTAAAAAACTAAAAGAAATAAGTGGGTGTTAAAAAATGGTAAATATTGTAGAAATTTTGGGACTTGCAGCAGTTGATGCAATAAATCCGTGCGCGTTAGCAGTTATGACAATTGTATTAATAACATTATTAATAAGAGATCCGTCAAAAAAGAAACAGGTACTTCAGGGAGGAATCGCATTTGCCTCTGCAGTATTTATATTATATTTTTTATATGGATTAATAATGGTACAGTTTTTCTCTCATATAATTCCAGAATTGGGAATTTATTCAAGCTATATTTTTAAAGGATTTGGTTTGTTCGCAATCATATTAGGAATATTAAATGTAAAAGATTTTTTTATATATAAGCCAGGTAATTTTGGAACAGAAATGCCACTCAAACTAAGACCCAAAATGAAAATATGGGTTAAAAAAATAAAGTCTCCAAAAGGAGCATTTGTAATAGGATTAATTGTTACATTGTTCCTATTGCCCTGCACAATTGGACCTTACATAATTGCCTCTGGAAAATTATCAGCACTTCATTTTATTCAAACAATTCCTTGGCTACTTTTATACAACCTAATTTTTATAATCCCCATGTTAGGTATAACCCTAGCAATATATTGGGGAATAACCAGTATTGAAAAAGTGGGTGGGTGGAAAGATAGAAATATTAAATATCTTCATTTAAGCGAAGGTCTCATTCTACTTATATTAGGAATTCTAATGTTCACGGGAATATTATAAAATCCTAATCTTAGGTATCGGCATGCTCCTCTCAATATTTCTAGGCTGGTTATAATTTCACCCGATAAAACTTTATCTCATCAAAGATACCTAAAAGGTTAAAAATCCTCAATATATAAAATTACATGCGTGGGTAGTTTAGTGGTTAGAATCTGTCGTTGCCAACGATGGGACCGGAGTTCGAGTCTCCGCCCGCGCATTTATACTTAAGGAGACGAGAACCCGTAGGGTGAAAGTTGCAATTCCTCAGAATTGTATGCCCGCAGGCCAAGCCCGCGCATTTATACTTTTGAGACTTGAAATTTCGAGTCCGAAAGATTTGCTTCGAATAAAACAATTAAAATAAAACTTTTATGAGATGTGAATTTTGAGTAGCCCGCGCATAGAAATCCGGTACCAAAATTAAACATAAAGTTTATAACATCTAGTTAATTGTAAAATAAATGAGTGCGAGAAAATTACTTTCGCTGGGACGCGCTGTTGTTGATGGTCTCTTTTATGGAGTTGCGGTTATTGTCTTAATTGAAACTGTTCATTTCTCAAAAGATCTTTCTGCAGAGTTGTGTAACGATGCTCCTTTCAGATATGTTGAAACCAATCCTGATGTTCTTTCACCAGATCCCAATAATACCAATCCTTATGTGAATAGATTATTCAGACCTGTTAATTATGATTCCAATACGGGAAAGGACTTAGTAAATAAAAGATAAACAAATATCCTCTTTCACTCATAACCTTCCATATTCCCCAACTTCCCAGAATTCCCAGAACTTTTCTTCGCAGCAATAACATCATCAATCCTCAAAATCATAATCGCAACCTCAGCAGCCGAAGCAATCGCCTGAGTCTTAACTCTCAATGGCTCAATAATACCATTAGCCAAATTATCCTCAACCCTACCAGAAAAAAGATTCAATCCAAAATTCCTATTCCCAGCATCATGACTAGCCCGAAGCTCAGTCAAAACATCAATCGGGTCCATCCCCGCATTCTCAGCCAAAGTCGTAGGCACAAATTCCAAAGCCGAAGCAAACTCCTCCACAGCAAGACGCTCCCTCCCCGAAAGCGTAGAGGCAAACTCCTTCAACCTCCGAGCCAATTCAATTTCAACCGCACCCCCACCCGCAACAACTTTAGAATCTTTCAGCGTCGCTGCGACATCCCCCAAAGCATCATGCACCGCCCTCTCAACCTCATCAATAACATGTTCAGTCCCACCACGAATAAAAATAGTCAGAGCCTTCGGATTCTTACAACCCATAACATAAGTCATCCCATCCTCGCCATCCTTCCGCTCCTCAACATAATCCGCATAACCCAAATCCTCAGAAACAAGCTCACTCAACTTAGAAACAATCTTACCACCAGTCGCCTTCGCCAAATTCTGCATATCCGATTTCGCAACCCGACGAACAGCATAAATCCCAGCCTTCGCCAAATAATATTGAACAAGCTCATCAACACCCTTCTGAACAAACAAAACATTCGCACCCGAAGCCTTAATCACATCAACCTTCGCCCGTAAAACAGACTCCTCCTGATTCAAAAAACTACTCAACTGCTCAGGAGAAGAAACAGAAATCTTAGCCTCCATCTCAGGACCCCGAACTTCTAAAGCCTCCTCAATCAAAGCAATCCGCGCCTCATCAACACGAACAGGCATCTCCAAATTAATCCGCTCCTTATCAATAACAATACCCCGAATCAACTCAGAATTCTCAATCGCCCGACCCTTATGTTTCTCAATTTTGATATCCCCTAAATCAACCTTATTATTCTCCGCAACAACATCAACAGCGTCGACAACAATCTCACCAAATTTCTCCTTCAAATATTCAACGCCCTTCCCAGTCATAGCAGTCTGCGCCACCTTCATCAACTCTTCCTTAGAATTAATCTCAATTGCCAGTTCCCCCAAAATTTTCTGTGCCTCAGCCTCAGCCCACCGATAGCCCCGAGTAATAATCGTCGGATGAATCTTCATATCTAACAATTTCTCCGCATTCTCCAAAAATTTCCCAGCCAACATAACAGCCGTAGTCGTCCCATCACCAACCTCATCCTCCTGCGTCTTCGCAATCTCAACAACCATTTTCGCAGCCGGATGCTCAATCTCCATTTCCTCCAAAATAGTCACACCATCATTCGTCACAATAATATTCCCAGACCTATCAACCAACATCTTATCCATCCCCTTCGGACCCAAAGTAGTTTTCACAGTCTCAGCCACAACCCGCGCCGCCAAAATATTATTCCTCTGAGCATCTCGCCCAAGAATCCTATCCCCCTCTGGATTTACATTTTCTACCATAACAAACCTCGCCAAATTTTCTTTATAAGAATTATTATACTACAGTTAAACCTGACTGCCGATATAAATCCCTCTCTTATGCGCCGTGTCACACACACTTAAAAAATCCCTCTTTGCATCAAAAACTCTTCTTTCGTTTTTATCCATCGGCATACTCTGCAAATTATTTACTACCATTCTCAGTATATCAATGGGAATTTTCCAACCCTCTACAGTTTGATAACGCGCACAATCATTCAAAACATATTTATCTCCAGGTTCTGACACTCTTGCAATCTCATCATGATGTGTTAAAACACATTGCCGACAACCATCGCTCGTACATCCATTCCCATTAGAAGGAACCATACATTTACCCAGCCCTATCGGTGGCAACCGAAAATCTCCAATACCCTCATTCCCTCCATCACCAAGAGCGACATCTATCATTCACAAACCAATTATCCACCTTTTATAACAATTACTACACTCAATATGTCATCCCAAAATAATCATAAAATTATATAAACCTAAACAACCTAATTATAACATGGACACAGGCATAAAAGTCGGCGACATCATGACGCGAAATTTCATATACGTATCCCCAGAAACAAACCTCAGAGAATGCGCGAAGACAATGATAAAAAAAAGGGTAGGCAGTCTGATAATAAAAGAAGAAGACAAATTAAAGGGAATTCTAACCGAGAAAGACATAATCTGGGCAGTCGTTAAAAAATCAAAAAAAGATTTAAAAGACATCAAAGCAAAAGACCTAATGAAAAGAAAAGTCGTAACAATAAAACCAGATGCAGACATAACAGATGCGATAACCAGACTCCGAAAGAAAAAAGTCCGGAGACTCCCCGTCGTAGAAAACGGAAAATTAATAGGATTCCTAACAACAAAAGACATCCTGAAAATTGACCCAGGACTCTTTCAAATGATAGCAGAAACAATTAAAATTAAAGAAGAAACCGCAAAATTGAAAAGAAGTGATATTGAGGCACCAAGAAAACAAGGAATCTGCGAAGAATGCGGCGACTACGATATCCTATATCACGACGACGCCCAATGGCTCTGCGACAAATGTTATAATAAACGATAACGTTTATATATTAGGTTTCTTTTAAGAATTTAACATGGCACAAAAAAAACAGGTGATTAAAGAAAAGTTCAAACACACCGGTTACTGGAAATACAAAGAAGTCTACGACATGCTGTACCACTGGTTCAAGGAACACAACTACAACGTCAAAGAAGACTTATACAACGAAAAAATAATCGCCAGCGGAAAAGAAGTCATAATAAACTGGAAGGGCGAGAAAAAAATAACAGACTATTTCAAATTTCAAATTAAAGCAGACTGGCACATTCTACACATGAAAGACGTCGAAGTAGAAGTTGAAGGGAAAAAGGTCAAAACAAATAACGGAGAAGTAGAAATAATTTTCAAGGGAGAACTCATCAAAGATTACGAAAAAAGATGGGAAGATAAGCCAATGTGGAAATTTTTAAGAGGAGTATATGAAAGATATATCGTCCGAGCAACCGTAGACGAATACGAAGACGATTTAGAAGACGACGTAAGAGAAATAATTGGAGATTTAAAGGCATTCTTAAAATTAGAAGCACCGACAATGTTAGAAAGACCTTAACTTAATACAAGCGTTTAACTACATAAATCTTTATAAAATAATTTCAACATCTTATTATATGAAAAACTTATCATTATTTTTAATAACGGGAATTCTATGTCTCAGCTTAGTCTCATCACTAGAAATAACACCAGAATACAGCTCAAACATATTAATCCGCGACGTAGAAAACCCAATAATACTAACACTAAATATCACAAACGCCTCAACAGGAACATACAACCTATACACATTAGCAGACATCTCAATAACCCCATCCGAAACATTTTCAATTTCAAGCGGAACCATCCAAAAAGAATTCATAATAACCGCAAAAGATGCACTAGACACAGAAGGATATTACTCATTCACATACACACTAAACCATAGAGGAGTAGAAAAAATTGAAGAAAAATTCACAATAAAAATATTAAACTTAGAAGACATTATAGAAATCAGCTCAGACGGCATAGACCCATCAACAAGTAGAGTATCATTCTACGTCCAAAACTTAGAAGCAGTAAATCTAAAAAACTTATCCGCCAAATTCTCATCAATTCTCTTTGAAACCGAAGAAACATTCGACCTAGGTCCAAACGAAAAATTAGAAATCTTCGTAAAAGTTGACGAAGACAAATTAAAGAAAACAAAAGCTGGAGTTTACATTATCGAGTCAGTTTTCCAAACAAAAAACGGAGAAAAAGAAATAAAAGGAAATTTATATCTTGGGGAAAAAAAGGGGATAACAACAACAGAAGACAGGTCCGGATTTTTAATCAAAACAGAGACGATAACAAAAGTAAACGTCGGAAATGTCATTGAAGGAATCCAAGTAAAATTAAAAAAAGGAATCATCGCAAGACTTTTCACAAGTTTCAACATCGAACCAACAATAACCGAAAGAAAAGGACTCTCCGTAGAATACACATGGATAAAAGAAAGACTAAGCCCAACAGAAGCATACGTAATCAAAGCAAAAACAAATTACGTCCTACCATTCCTAATAATCATAGTAGCAATATTAGCACTATTCGGATTCAAAAGATTTTCCGAAACAAAACTAGAAGCAAAAAAATCCGTAACACATGTTAAAACAAAAAGCGGAGAATTCGCACTAAAAATAACCTTATCTGTAAAAGCGAAAAAAGACGTAGAAAACGTAAGCCTAATCGACAGAATCCCAGCAATCGTAAAAATCTACAAAAAATTCGGAATGATTAAACCAGACAAAATAGACACGCAAAACCGAAGAATCCATTGGAACATCGGCGACCTAAACGCCGGAGAAGAAAGAGTATTCACCTACATTATCTACTCAAAAGTCGGCATAGTCGGAAAATTCTCACTCCCAGAAGCGATAACAGTATTCGAAAGAAACGGAAAAATCCACGAAGTAAAATCCAACAAAGTTTTCTTCATGAGCGACCAAGTCAAAAATTGATAATCTTTTATACTCCAATTCTCTAAACATTTCATGAAAGACATTCCAACAACACAAGCAAAATTAAAACACAAAGTCGAAGACTTCATAGTCGAAGAAATCGGAGAAAAGTGGAATGCTAAAATCTCAGAAAATTTCGAAGTACCACCAACTAACAACCAAATACCAACAACAGAAAACAGCAACGCTGTTTTCTTATGGTGCGAACTAGAAAAAAAAGATATAGACCATTTCACCGCAATTAAAGAAACATTAAGACTTCTAGGAAAAAGACCTGACGAAATTGGATACGCCGGCACAAAAGACAAACGAGCGTGGACATCACAAAGAATATCAATTTTCCAACCAAATTTAGAAAAAATAAAAAACTTCAGCCATCCAAACATAATCCTAAAAAATTTCAAATGGAATAAGCGAAAAATAAAAATGGGATATCTCGAAGGAAACCACTTCAAAATAATCCTAAGAGACATAGACAAAAAAGACGCAATGAAAGTTACAAAACATATTAGAAACTTAGAATGGTTCCCAAATTATTTCGGCCCACAAAGATTCGGAACAAAGGGCAACAATGTAAAAATAGGTAAACTACTTCTCAAGAGAAAATTCGAAGAGGCGGTAAAAGAAATCTCCGAAGACAATCAGCGCCAAGGAGAATACATGAAATATCACTTAAGCAAAAACCCAGAAGATTACATCGGAGCAATAAAAAAAGTAGATAGAAAAAATATGCTAATGTATATAAACGCTGCCCAATCAAAAATCTTCAACGAAATTCTAGAAACAGCATTAGAAGAAAACTTATCTTTCACAAAGCAAGGACAAACCTCCTGCCTATTAATCGGATACAAAACAAGATTCTTCAACGGCAGACTCGGAGAAATCGAACAACAAATCCTAGCAAACCATAATCTAACACTAGAAGACTTCGACATCAAAGAAATCCCATACCTAAGAATAAAAGGCTCATTCAGAAAAGCCGTAACCGAAATCAAAGATTTAGAAATTGAAACAGAAGACGATGAAGAATTTGAAGGCTCAAAAAAAATAACACTAGAATTCACACTCCCAAGCGGAGTCTACGCAACAACATTTTTAGAAAACTTCTTTAATTAATTAGATTTCCAAGAAAGATCAAGGTCCGGGACGTACCCATTTCCCTTCCTCCACTGTTCTCCAGTAACTACCGCATATTTTAAATTCCTATTAACATCAATATGTGTTATATCTACACGCACTATTTCTTTCTCAAAATCCCTAGGCAATATATCCTGCCTTTTAGATAAAGACATAAGCCCCCTAGATTCCTGTGTAATTATTTCCGAAAACGGCGAAGGAACCCTTTTACCACAGAAATGAACCATCGATCTCACACGATGCTCACTCCTTGTAATTCTCAAAACATAAGGATACTTTTTATTAATCGCGTCATCTACCCGCTCCCCTTTACCAACAGCACCCATAGGACCAACAACACTTAGCCTTTGTACCCCCTCATCACCTTTATTTTCACGCTCAATATTTGCAAGTCTTTCTTTCCCAGAATCATAAACTCTCACTAATCCATCACCAACTTCCTTTAGTCTTGTTGCCGCCTTAGCAAGCCCAGCCCCAACATAATTTCCAGCACGAACCAAAGAATCCCCCGCTCTTGAAAAAACACCCGACCCTTTCTTTTCTTCAACTAAGCCAACATCAACCTTCACCTCAAGACTTCCAGACGCAACCAATTTAGAACCAACACCAGAAACAGAACTAATAGGTTTTACCGCATAGCTTTCAACTTCATCGGAAGAACCAACGCCCCGATTAGAACCAACAACACTGACAAGAGAATCCCCCGCATTTTCACGACCAACCAAAGAAACATCAACCGAAGGAACCTTCAGAACAGAAACATAAGCATTTGTAGACGTAGCAACTTCAGGCGCCTTCGCGATAGCAATCCCAGCAAACCCTATCACCAAAGCCGCAGCAACATTCTTAATTCCATTAACATTTCTCTCAACAAAACTAAGATAAGGATGCTCCTCTCTCCGCGTTTTTTCCGCCGCCTCCTCCCTCTCTTTCCGAACCTGATATCGTCTCGACCTCGCCCCAAATTCCATAGACAAAACCCTCCTCTCCTTATAAAATCCAGAATTCAATCTCCCCGTAATATCAGCCTTAAGCCCCTCAACTCTTTTCTTTTCTCCCCCCTCTCTCAAAACACTTTCAAGACTACCCCTCAATCCATCAATTCTAGCCAAAACACTATCACGATTTACAACCTCCTTTCCTTTTCTTCGAGAAGAACCTTCAACATAATCCCGAGTCTCCCAAAGAGATCCTAAAAAATAACTCAAATCGGCATCGCTAAAACTATAACCATTATCAGATATAATACCTTCCACCTGCTCAACTCTCTTTGAATAACTATACCCCCTGTTAGTAAGAGTTCTGACAACCTTTTCTCCCACCTTCTTATTCGTCAGACTATCAGCCTTAGAAAGATAATCAACAAGTCCCGCTTGCCTCCTACCCTTAGCGCAAAAAATATCCCACCTAATACCAATTCCGGTATTAGAACTGAACGATTTTCCCATATGTTTCCCAACTAAAACCAATTTATAAATATTGTTGTTGTAAAAACTTTAGAGTAGTTACACTAAATTAAGCTGCAATATTTCTAGTAGTTTCACAGACTGAACAATTATACATCGAGCCAACTCTCTCCTGCTCTCCAATTAGATAAAAAATCCTAATTTGTTCACACATAGAACAATATCTGGATAGTTCTTCTCCATCAATTCTACCAGGCAGCTCTGCCGAATCTAAACGCTCAGCTGCCCTACTCCTTCTATTAGATTCTCTTTCCGCAGCAATATCTTCCTTTAATCCCATGTTTCAAAAATCATACCTCTAAGCCCCACATAGATTTAGGGATCGAACCGCGCCCGAAGACGCGGCCTGATAAAATAACTAGCCAAAACCACTTTTTAAAACTTTCCATCTAAAACTTTATAAACAAAATCCTCTCTCTTATTTCGTCCCCCTATAGCTCATCGGTAGAGCAGGCGGTTGTAGCCCGCTGTGGCCCTGTTCAATTCAGGGTGGGGGGATAATACCTTCTTGGCATAATCCAAAGACTCGACTTTAGGTAATTGTGTTTATTTTTTAACGTCTACACAGAAACATTTATATATTATGTAGACGTGCACTATTTATGGCATATACCGAAATAAAGAAAAGAAATAATAGAAAATATTATTACAGAGTAAAATCTATTCGAGAAAAAAATAAAATTTCTAAAAAAAGAATTTACTTGGGGGTAAATTTAAGAAAGGAGCAATTGTCCCAAAAAGAATTAGAAGCGGATAAAGAATTCACAAAAGAAAAAATAGAAAAGGGCTTATCAGAAATTAAGTCAAAAATAATTAAAATAATAATCAAGAAAGGGATAAAAAAAGCAGGAATTTTCGGAAGCTATGCTCGGGGAGAACAAAAAGCATCAAGTGATATAGACATTTTAATTGAGCCAACAAAAGAAATGGGATTCTTTGATATCGTAAGAATTGAAGACGAACTCAAAAATAATTTAAAGAAAAAAATAGATTTGCTTACTTATGCAAGTATTCACAAATTATTAAAAGAAAGAATACTAAACGAAGAAGTCAGAATAATATGAAAGAACCTAAGATTTTTATCGAGCACATTATAGAGAATATCGAAGATATAGAAAACTTTACTGAAAAAGTAAATAAAGAAAAATTCTTAAAAAACAAAGAAAAGCAAAATGCAGTTATCCGAAGTCTGGAAATCATTGGTGAAGCTGTTAAAAATCTCCCTCAAAAGATTAAAACGAAATATAAGGATGTTCCATGGAAAGAAATCGCAGGAACCAGAGATAAGATTACTCACCATTATTTTGGAGTTGATCTGGAACTAATATGGAAAATTGTCATAGAAAATCTTTCTAGTTTAAAAAAGCAGATGTCAATTATAGAAAAAGATTTAGAAAATTCTCAGAGTTCTTAAATGAATTTTAAATTCTCTTATGAAATGATATTCGGCAGAACTGAAAAAGAAATGGTAGAAGCTATTAAGAAAATTATTAAGGATAAAACACTAATGCCTGTTCTGATGTTTTTATATAAAGACAGAGATTAATCAATCCATCTACTCAATCTCGACAATCCTTATAAAGTCCAACAGCATCACTGATTTAACACTAAATAAAATATTCAACATTTAGGGACAAGTCTTACGAAGATGCCACAAAGGTCCATTACGGAGTAGGGGAATCCCCCTCCCTAATCATCCTAGCCATCTCTTCCAATTCCTCCTCGCTAAACTCATCCAAAGCAATCCTATAAAGAACCTCATCTTCCATGTTTATATGTTCACGAACCTTAGCAATAAGAACCTTCAAATCCTTATCAAAACACTTCTTAACTTTAAAATCACTTCCCGAATTAATAGCATCTTTAAAACGATTAGCATACCCCCGAATATCCCGATGCTCACAAGTCATCGTATAAACCGGAACCACAATTCTCTCCCGCTTCATCACCGCAAAAATCCCATCCTCCTCCTCCTCATGCTTATCCCAAATCTCACAAAGCTTCCTAAAAGTATGAACAAGATTAGAATAATTAATCACTTCATCCTCCATAATACTATCCAACTCAAACAACTCCCGCTCAATCGCAATATGCTCCTTCCTCAACTCACTAATCGGATTCATACACATTGAAGGAAAACCTACTATTTATTATTATCCTTACTACAACAATTATTATAAACCATTCTTAATATCCTACTTCATGAAAATCGGAAGAATCAGAACTTATGTCACTGGTCTAATATTAGCAGGATATCTTTCGGGCTGTGGTCTTCATGCACCAACAGGTTTCGGAGGAGATACGGGCGGACCCATAAGACCATGCGACATCGAATGTCGAAAGAACAGAAATTTTAGTGCTTCCCTAGACGCTTTTTTCAAAGAACATGGAAGAGGCGTAACCCCTAAAGATGATATTCCTTTCGTCCAATACACCCCCCCTTGCGGATTTTGCCCAGAAAGAGCCACTCCATAACAATAGAAACTTTATAAATCTCCAACCACTAACTATATTATGAAATTCTTAAAGAGGTTAAGAGAAAAAAAGAAACCACTCTCAACGACAGAAGTAGGATTCTCCTATTCCAACCAAGAAGTCCTCCGTGACGTATCCCTAACTCTAAAAGAAGGAGAGATGGTAGCAATAATAGGAAAGTCCGGTTCCGGAAAATCAACATTTCTAAAACTAATAGCCGGAATCATTTCCGAAAAACACACAGGGAAAATAAAAATATTCGGGAAAAATAAATTCTTCAACAAAAACAAACTCGGATTCGTTCCACAAGAATTCTCAATGATTCCAGATTTATCTATATTAGATAACATAAAAATCGCCGGACTAACATTAGGCGTCTCCGAAAAGACAGCAATAAAAAAAGCAAACGAATTAATGTCAATGTTAAAGCTAAATGAAGACGTCAATAAAAAACCAAATCAACTTTCGGGCGGACAAAAAGTAAGATTAAACATAATACTCTCCATCCTACACGACCCAAAAATCCTAATCCTCGACGAGCCTTTCGTCGGACTAGACTTCCTAAACAGAAGACTCCTCTGGCACTTTTTAGAATCAATGAGAAAAAAGAAGAAGTCCGTAATTCTAACCTCCCACCTTCTAACAGAAACACAAGAACACGTCACAAGATTAATAATCCTAAAAGACGGACAAGTTTTTTTCTCAGGCAACCTAGAAAAGTTAAAAACAAAATTAAAAATGAATTACATCTACGAATTGAGATTCACCCACCTCTCAAAAGAGAATATAGAAAAAATAAAAAAATATTCCGCATACAAAGATTTGAAAATCCTGGATTCTTATGAAAGATATCTCATGTTCGGATTGAATACAGAAAGAGAAAGAACCAATCTAATAAAATTCCTAGAAAAATTAAATTTAAAATTCAACGAAGTTAGCTTCAGAGAGCCAAACCTCGACGAGATATTCCTTAAAGCATGAAAACCCAAGCAAGAAGATTTTACGGCTACCTGAAAAAAGACACAATGCTACTTTACAAAAGAAAAAAATACCTCTACCTTTTCATCCTGTTACCTCTAATAATAGCAAGTCTATTTCTTTTCGCCCTAAACTCAAAAGACTACAACATCGACGTGGGAATCTGCGACTTCGACAAAACAGACATCTCAAGAGGAGCCTACTCCCAACTAAACGGATTCAACCCAATAATCCTCCCAAAAGATAATTGTATTGAAATCGTAAAATCAGAAATAAGATTAGGAAAACTAGACCTCGGACTAATAATACCAAATGGTTTCGCAAACAACATAAAAAACCTAGAACAATCAAGAATGCAAATCTACTACGACAACACCGACATCGCCTTCTCAAATTTAATCTCGTGGAAAGTCGACCAAGCAATGGTCCCATTCAAACGACAAATAATTAACAACCTGAACAAAGAACTCTCAAACAAAGTATCGTCAGTAAGAGACGGCATAGATGTCATAATGGAAATCTCAAGCATATCATCTTTCGCAAACGACAAAATAGAAACCGCAGATTCTGAATTACAAAAAATAGAAGAAATGGAAACCGAATTTCTAGTAAACCCAATATGGACCGACAAAATCCCAGTCTACGAAGAAGGTCTAAAAAAAGACGCCGGAATAGTCTACGTTTTCCCAATCCTCGCAATCTTCATAATCCTAATGCTCTCATCAACCTCAATCATCTACGACAAAAACACAAACTTCCTAACAAGAGTCAAATCATCAGCCTCGCCAATTTCCTACATCCTCGCCAAAACAATTTTCTTCACAGCACTAGTCCTAGTCCAATTCCTAATCATGCTGATTCTCTTCATGCTAAACGGCGCAAGCTATACTCTTCCAATCACCGGACTAATCCAACTAATCCTCTTCGTCGGAATAATCGACACCCTCCTCGGATTCATCATAGGATTAATAGCAAACAACGAAGGAATCGCCATCCTTTTCTCCCTAATGATTTCCTTCCCCCTAATGCTTGTCTCAGGAATTTTCTTCCCAACGCAATCTTTACCAAAAATAGTCCAATGGGTCGGAGAAATACTGCCCCTTCATTATCAAATTAACGCATCAAAAGCAGTTCTTCTCTTCGGACAAACAATCTCAAACACATGGATATGGTTCGCGCTAGGATTATTTATAATAGTAGTTTGGCTAATCAGAAAAGAATAATTTTTTATTATAAGAATCTTAAGGTAATTTCCAGATTCTTATTCTAATATGTGTAATTACGCTCCATGGGTTTGAATTAGAGTCTATTTTTATCTGTGTAGTTATCCAGATTAAGACCATTTTAGTTATAAAAAATTAAGGATTTATTTGCAACATAATTCAACCCATTTATTACATATCTCTCCGCTAAATCCTGGAACATATCCTGGATTTCTGTCATCATCACATCTAAAATAATGTACAAAAGTTCTACTATAACCAGAATCACATAGTGATGCAGGATTTGTTCCTGAAGCATATGCTGCGTTACTTATTTTTGCAATACAATCTCCCCCAGTACTACTTCCGCTTCAACCCTTACATGCATAATATGAAAAAGTCTGGGATGGTCCAAAATAGCCTGTCACGCCACAGGTAATATAATTTCTATTACTACCCCCATCACCATCATAAATATAACCTAACTTATTATCTGTAGTGTAACATACTCCAGTTCCACCATTACTTATAAAAGTAGAGACTAAATGAGTTTTATCGGTAACATCTATCCAACCACATGAACCACCACCACCCGAGACTCCTCCTTGACAACATACAGCAAAGGCATATCTAGAGGATACACCGGAATTTGAATCACATCCCCAACCGACAGCAACGTCACCAGTATCCGCAAAGCTCTGCGGATCTCCCCTAATAGTATAAGGCCAGAGCGCATAAGCATCTAAATCAGGATCTGTTATAGTTTGCTGGGCACAACCTCCAGATAAGGCGGTCTCACCAACATCACATTCTGCATATGAGTTACCACCAACATTAGCCGTGCTTCTTACAACCCTACAGCTTAAAGATGCACCACCACAAACCCAATTCCCATCTACCATAACTAATGTTTCTCCATCATTGACACACGCTTCCAACTCTTCAATCGCATGTCCAGGATTAGGAACAGTTCCAGTCCCAACAGCATAAACAACACCGACAGCAACAATCAGAATGAAAATAAATGCAACTAAGTAAACAAACTTATTCGAAAAATTGATTTCAACCTTCACCATCTTAAATATCTACGAACAAACTAGTTTAAATACCTTTTCATAATTCCACACGAAACTTTTTTCTACCAAACAGAGACGACTTTTCACAACAAATCTTATAAAGATTAAACCTCTCATTTTTTCAGATAGTTAAAAAGAAGGGTGGTATTTTAAAAATGAAAAAAACACTAACCACCCTAACAATAACAACATTAATCCTATTCTCAATTTCATTCATCAGTGCAATTGATTTTACAGAAACAATAAGTCCCAATATTTTTATAAAAAGTTCATCCACCCATATTGCTGGTGATATTTCCTTGATAAAAGATAATGATATTTCTACTTTTTATGGAATTGGCGAGAATCAACATCATGGAGGTTCTGCTAACATGACCTTAACTTATATTTTTCCCGAAGCAGTTAATATTGAAAACATAAATTATACTAGAAGTATGTATACTGCAGGATCAAGTTCGGATACTGAAAGACAAATAGAAAAAGTCACCATTTGGGATTCTTCTGGACAAACAGTAATCTATGATAGGAATGTAGTCTATGGGGGAAGTTCGAAAACTGCGACTGGAGGAAAATTAGACACTAAGAATATTCAAGGCTCATTTAACAATGTAGAAAAAATAGAGTTTAGCCTTTACGCTTCAAGTTCTGGAGGAAGTAGTGATCGTTTCACTAGAATCAGACTTTATGAAATAGACATTAAAGGGAACCTGCCGCCCGAATGTTCCTCCGATTCAGATTGCGGACCCGTAAGCGTTAACAAGGTCTGTGATATAAACGACTCTGTTGTCACAACCACAACCCCTAAATGTAATAGCGCAAAAAAATGTGAAATCGAAACAAACATTCAAAGAGAAACATGTTTTTACGGATGCTCAAGTGGAGAATGCATAATTCCCCCAACACCTATCTGTTGCAATGATTTACAATGCGGAACAAACAAATATCTTAACCAACTTTTCTGCAAAAACAATAATTCATACGACAAATTCTTAAGCTTCACCTGCAACAACGCAGGACAGACAAACAGCTTTTGCTCAAACTCAACAACCGATGTAAAAAAAGATGATTGTGCTTACGGATGCTCAAATGGTTTATGCAAAAATGAGACAATCACCTGCTCTATTAACTCCCAATGCGGAACAGACGGATACATAGGAAACAAATACTGCACAGGAAACAACAGCTACCAAGATTATAAAGAATTCACCTGCAACAACCCAGGACAAACAAGCAGCTCTTGTTCAAATGTTACAACCTCAAAAAAAATAGAAGATTGTGATTACGGATGCACTAACGGAATCTGTAATCCTCAACAATGTTGCTCTGACAGCGAATGCCCACAAGATAACAGTTCGTCATATTATTGCAAAAACAAAGACGTCTATTACGACTTCCAAGATTTCTTCTGTTCAAACGGAAAATGCGATAAAAACATCACAAGCATATTTGTAAAATCCTGCTCTTTCCAATGTTCAAATGGAAATTGCGAAAATCAAACAATCTGTTCAAACAACTCACAATGCGGAACAGACCAAAACTTAAATCAATTATTTTGTAAAAATAAAAACTCATACGACAAATTCTTAAGTTTCACCTGCAGCAACCCAGGACAGACAAACAGCTTTTGTTCAAATTCAACTACTGATATTAAAATAAAAGATTGTGCTCACGGATGCAGTAACGGCAAATGTGACAATGACAACAAGGGCAGTAGAGATGAATCAGGAAACTTATGCGGCGACCTAATATGCGACGCCTTCAGTGGAGAAAGTGAAATCACTTGCCCCGAAGATTGCGACGGCTCTTACCCACAAAATTTAGTCCAACAATTAGAACCAGTAGTCCTAGGAAACGCTTCCGACCTCGTTTTAACTGGAAATGAAAACACATCTTTTACCGGCTGGTGGATAATCCTAGTCATAGCAATCCTCCTAATAATCCTTCTAATTATAATCATTAAATTGTTTTAACATAAAACTATTTTAACTAAATCCGCCCCTTTGCCCCTTAGGGTACTTGCGCTATTTTAACTTAATCCGCCCCCGCTGCCAATCATCAATCACTTTAATAGAAATCC
>Ga0075115_10000241_pt1 | contig 27356 bp, 25 predicted proteins | sample AntAceMetag02UKH_FD_69785 | JGI IMG/M metagenome (GOLD analysis project Ga0075115, IMG submission 69785) | Saline lake microbial communities from Ace Lake, Antarctica - Antarctic Ace Lake Metagenome 02UKH | ecosystem: Environmental > Aquatic > Non-marine Saline and Alkaline > Saline | place... | reverse complement strand
ACTGATTCAGGCGCTAATTGGACAAGGGTATTAATGTTAAAGGGGGAGAGAAAAGGTATAAAATCTATATCTTTTGATGTAAAAGATTTGTCAAATATATATGCAGCCACATCAGATGGATTGTATATAAGTCAGGATGAAGGAGAGACCTGGCACAGAGTTTTTAAGGGTATGAATGATTCGCAAAGAGACGTAAGCTGTATCGGCATTAGTCAGGATAGCGATGTGATATTAATAGGCACAAAGAGAGGGCTCTTTATAAGTCGTGATAAGGCAAAGAGCTGGAGCGCAGAAAAGACCTTTATTAACAAGCAGATACGTTCCATAGCAGTAGGTGAGAATTGCTTCTATGTATGCGCGACTGATGGTGTCTATTATACAAAGAAAGATCATATTTCATGGGACAGGATATATGTAGCAAAGGCGTATGATGAAATAGTCTCAGATCAATATAGTGATAACGCTGATAATGAAGAAGAGCATAGCGAGCTTAATTATCTGGTGATTGATGATAAGAAGGCCTATCTTGCTACTAATTATGGTTTATACACTTCCTTGTTGGGCGTGAGAGATTGGCAAATGGTTACTTGTGAAGGGCTATTAACCAGGCAGGTAGAGTTTATTTTGGTAATTAGCAAGAGAATATTTGTTATAACCGGGAAAGGCATATTTGAGTACAATAGTAAGTCAAGTATATGGAAGAGCTGCTCAGCTGGATTAACTACTCTAAAGGTAAATACGATAGATGCCGCTTACGCACAAGGGATTATATGTGCCGCGACAGATAGAGGATTGTTTAGAGCTGAATTAGATAAAATGCCTATTGGCGTGATTAAAGATAGTAGAAAAGAGAATAGCGCTATTTATAATAAAGAACCCGGTATATTAGAGATACAGCAGGTTGCTATTAATTACGCGGAAGTGTCACCTGATAAGATAAGGTGGATGCGTAGATCAGCTCAGCATAAGGCGCTGTTGCCAAAGGTGAGCCTTGGTTTTGACAGGGATATAGATAGGACCATAGATCTGGATAGGGGAGGGACTAATGATCCCGACTTCTATATAGAGGGCCCGCGAGAGAGGAGTTTTGGATGGGGAGTCGATCTTTCGTGGGATCTCGGAGAGCTTATTTGGAACGACGATCAAACTAACATTGATGTACGATCGCGCCTTATGGTACAGCTTAGAAATGATGTACTTGATGAAGTGACAAAGCTCTATTTCGAGAGAAAAAGGCTTCAAGCAGAACTCTTGCAAAATCCAGTAGAGGATAGTAGCAAAAGAGCCCTTAAGCAACTACGATTTGATGAGCTTACAGCAAATATCGATGGACTTACCGGAGGGTATATGTCAGAGAATTTACAATGAATATTTATATTTGTGTTTTTGCATACTTACTGTATTGACATTATGATGATATAGTGGTATATTTTTATTAATAAGACATGAAGAACCCCCTGGCAATCAACGAGGGGGTTTATCTATGTGTAGGCTAACAATAAAAAGAAGTCTTATAACTATCTTAATTACTGTATTATCCCATACCGGCATATCTTCTTCAGTAACAGCTTCTACGAAAAAAACAGATTATAGCGCTCTCAGACCTGTAGCAACTTCAAACGATACTATTGATAAGGCTTCTTCATCCGGTCAGTCTGATCTTACTGATATGCCCTCGGATGAGATGAGGCAAGAACTTTTATTCCGCATGAAAGAGTATGATGAGTCAGCTAACAGTGCTTATAGCTACGTAGATCAGCAAGCCCCGGAGCTTAATGATTATACAGTAGTAAGCCTGCAGTTTGAGGCGGGCCTTGACAGGGGGCTGCTTGAAAAACTGATTCTGGAGGATGATAATTTTGCCCGGTTTGTTGCGCAGGTTACTATGACAGGGGGCTTGGGTGCTCTTATGCATGATCTTCCTTGCGCCTGGAAGAAGAATGGTGTTGACGTTGTTTCAGTCAACCCTCTATATAACAGTTACATAAAAGGCGATGTGGTTCATTATGATCAGGCAACAGGCCAGATGCTGCCTGGTATGCCTAGCTCGGAGGATGGAAAGAGTCTTGGGGGTAAGATAAAAAATGTTTTAGATAATACGGGTATATCATTTAATCTTTCATTTGATTCACAGGAATTTATGGAGCACTCTAACAGCACAAGATCAAAAAACGCTGCTGGACGAACTATTCATATACACGCATATGAGACAGTTACGAAGTATGGCAATGCACCACTTTATTATCTAGATGCTTATTATCTTAATGATGATGGTACCAAGGCATATATCTTTGACCAGGTGTATCCTGATAATGATTTTAGAGATTTTCAGATGGTTGTATTTAATGAAGCTCAGCAGCACCTGCTTAAGATATTACAGAAACAAGATATTGTTAAAAGAGATATATTGTTTATTGAGAATGAAGTCGTTGTCACTCTTCCTAAAAAACAATTTCCAAATGCTATAAGGCATCATATAAACCACACAGTCTGGGAGCCTGGCATGCACAAGCCGCCTGAGTATGCTTTTAGTCTTATGGGCTTTGATGAGTCAATAAGAGAACTGATTGTAACTGATGAGGAAATAAACATAGCAGAGTATGCTTCATTAACAGCGGACGCTATATCAGGCGTGGGGCTATATGAGCATACAGGTGTATTAAAGGATAAGGTGTTTCCTTCTTATCGCCATAAGATAGCGCAGCATTCGGAAGGCGGCATGCGCAATACCAATGGCGCGTTATTGGACCAATGGCAGGGGGAAGAGGTTAGAATGCTTATTAACCAATATAAGGATAAGTTAGGCCTTGATAAAATAGCGGATGACAAAGAGTTTTACTCAGCTCTTGATAAAACAAAAAGGGACAAGGCATCATTTCTTAAGAGATTTGAGATGATAAAGGTCTTGTATTCATTAGAGTTGCTTAACATGTTTTATAAGACCCAGAAGCAGGATATGGGTGGAAGCAATTGGCTAAAAGGCATACTTGAAGATTCAGGATTAGAATTAAAAGATATAGATAGTATCTTAGATAGTTATCAATCTTTTGTTTATAGGGGGTTATCAGGTCGCAGTAGATCATGGCCCAGCTTACACAGAAAGTTCGGCAGGCTTATGAAATCTGTTTTAAACGCTCCCATGATAGCCAATGTAAGAAGGCAGGTTGTGTATAAGGGGCCGGATAAATATCTTGAGATGCTGAGACATTTTGAGGCGGATAAAGAGGCCCTTGATGCATTCAAATCATCCGGTACAAGGCTTATAATAGGAGGTAGAATATTTGATGGTAAAGTAAGGCACCTTTTTGAAAAAGAATTAAAGCAGATTGCCAAGAGGCTCGGCCTTGAGGATAAGATAGCTTTTATCGAGAACTACAGTATAGCTGACGCGCCTGTTATTTTTAAAGGTGTTTCAGCGACAATAATGCTTTCGGATGAATTTCTCGAGGCATCCGCTACAAGCATGATGAAAGGTGTAGCAAACGCGGCAGCGCTTATAGGTGTATTTGGCGGAGCGATGCCGGAGTTGTTTAATATTACAGATACAGAGACAGGAGAAGCGGTGGATGTGCTTACTCAGGATGTTGCATATGATGATATTGAAGCTGGATTAAAGAGCGGTAAATATATAATAACAAATGGCTATCTTGTAATGTATTCCCCCCTCTCTGATGAAAGAAGTAACGAGAAGCTTGGGGAAAGAAGGCCAAACGCAGTCAGCCTTTTAAAATCAATCATGTCTATCGGAACAACCTATAAAAACGCCGGAGATAGAAGAGAGCTTATATTTAATGTCTTGGCAAATTCACATCGTGTTGACATGGAAAGGTCACAGGCACGTGCCCATATACATATATGGAGAGAGCTTATCAAAAAACGCGAAAATTTTACTAGTTTGGTAAAGCGCTTTATTCCTAATAATGCTATTGAAAAGACGTCACAATCTATGGGTAACGAAGGTTTTATATGGAAATACAAGCAGTACCCAACAGCGGAATGGAAGCTTAGCTTGGATGTTGATACAGGTAAGAGCCTCTTATCTTTTCTTGATTCATTCAGGATGGTGCGTTCAAGTAAAGAAGGTTTTAACTCATTTCTATATCATTGTTCTAAGAGGCGAACTCAGACGAAGCAGGCAAAGAAGTATGGTGATGTGCTTGCTTATCTTTTGGATATTCTTTCAGTTGACACAAGGTCAGCTTTATTGAGGTCAATAGTACTTGAGATGATAGATGTAGGCTTAGAAGGCCTAGGTCCAAATATCAAGGATGTAGACCTTATTAAGGAAAAGGCGTTGCTAACATTAGAGGTTATGGATTTTACTGATAATATTGTTAGAGCTTTGATAGAATATCATTCTATAGGTAGCGCAATATCACGTTTAATTAACGAACCTGATCCCGCAAAGAGCGTAATGATAAGCAAAGATATTGAGCTAATTAAAGGTGCCGGATCATTTCAGTTAGAATTTGACAATGGCGATATTAAGGTAGGGCCATTAGATAAGGTTAGTGGAGTGGGCGTTGCTGATTTACTGAGAGGTGATAAGAATAGGCTTGCTGCTATACAATCGGCCGCTTAAAGCCCTATTAGCGACTTAGCCTGCCTCAGATAAAATCTTGATATTCTAGATATTTTTCTATTGATAATCGGTCCTTATGATGATAGAATAACAGCTCATATGAGACAGATAGCCATCTTTATAATGATTGTATCGGTTTTCCTTAGCATAGCCCTTAAGCCGCTTTTTGCAGCTGGTGAGATAAGAAAGCTTACAGGCCTATCTGCTAGTATGGATAGAATGGCCAAAGAAGAGAAGGTAGAAGGTGAAAACTATCGGAAAGCAAAAGAGTTTATTCAGGGTCCTGAGATAACAGAGGGGCTTTTAGGAGATGACCTCATAAAGCAGTGTGGTAATCCCGTAGTAGAGGCAGATAATGGCTTAAGATGGGTCTACAAGCCGCCAACCTCCACTTTTTTTAAGGGTGAAAAGATATATTTCTTCTTTAGTGATGATGGCAAGCTCAGAGATTGGCAGCAGGTTTACCAGGATTAATCTTGCAAGTCTGTAAGATTTTACTTGACTACATACCGTTTAATGTGTTAATCATATTATATTATGAAATTAGATAAGAAGGTAGCCATAGTTACAGGAGCGGCAAGGGGCATCGGAAAAGAGATAGCCCTTGCTTTAGCAGGTGAAGGCGCAAATATAGCAATATGTGATATAGAGAAAAACGCGCTTGAACAGGCTAAATCTGAGATAGAGGCCCTGGGCAGAGAGTGCCTGATAGAAGTAGTTGATGTAGGAAAAACCGATTTTTGTGAGGATATGGCTAATAAAACACTTGACAAATTTAGTAAAATTGATATACTCGTCAACAACGCTGGCATAACCAGGGATACATTGCTGATGCGCATGAAGGAAGAAGACTGGGATGCCGTTCTTACCGTAAACCTAAAAGGTGCTTTTAATTTTACAAAGGCAGTTTGCAGACCGATGATTAAACAGCGGTCTGGCAAGATAGTTAATATCGCTTCAATTATCGGTATTATTGGTAACGCAGGTCAGGCCAATTATGCCGCAAGTAAGGCAGGACTTATAGGGCTTACCAAGAGTAGCGCTAAGGAGTTGGCTTCACGGGGCATTAACGTTAACGCAATCGCCCCAGGTTTTATACAGACTCCTATGACAGATAAGCTTACAGATGACCAAAAGGACGCTATGTTAAAGCTTATACCTCTTGGATCTCTTGGGAAACCAAAAAATGTGGCTGATCTTGTACTGTTTCTGGTTGGTGATACCTCATCTTATATAACAGGTGAGGTGATAAAGGTTGATGGTGGCATGGTAATGTAATCCACAAGAGCCCTACGGGGCTACAGTTTGCGCTGCTAAAGCTTAGTAAACTAAAGAAAAGGAGGAAGTAATATGGCAACAGATGAAAAAGTAAAATCAATAATTGCAGAACAGTTAGGTGTTAAGCCTGACGAGGTAACTGCAGAAGCATCTTTTATCGATGATCTAGGTGCTGACTCTCTGGATACAGTAGAGCTCGTTATGGCACTTGAAGAGGAATTCGGCATTGAGATACCTGATGAAGACGCAGAAAAGATGAGCAAGGTATCAGAAGCTATCAAATACATTGAGAGCAAAGTCTCCGCAAAGAGCTAATCTAAAATCCCCGCATATACATATATGAAAAGACGCGTAGTTATTACAGGCCTTGGTATAGTATCTCCAATAGGCAATGGTAAAGATAATTATTGGCAAGCTCTGCAATCCGGGAGATCCGGCGTAACTGAGATAACCAGTTTTGATGCCTCTGCATATACATCCCGCATTGCGGGAGTAGTGCAGAATTTCGATCTTACCCCTTATATGTCTAAAAAGGACATTAAGAGGAGTGACAGGTTTACTCAGTTTGCCGTCGTCGCAGCCAGGATGGCTTTTGAGGATTCAGGTCTTGACTCTGCTACTATGGATCCTTATAGGGCAGGCTCTATTATCGGATCAGGCATAGGGGGTATACATACTATTGAGAAAGAGCATCAAGTGCTCATTAAGGATGGACCATCCCGCGTATCACCGTTTTTTATCCCTATGATTATTGTTAATATGGCATCAGGCATGGCTGGAATCAATCTTGGGCTTAAAGGTCCTAATTCCTGCTCTGTTACCGCTTGTGCCTCTGGTAATCATTGCATAGGCGAGGCATTGAGGATTATACAACATGGATACGCCGAGATCATGTTTGCAGGAGGGAGTGAAGCAGCTATAAGCCCTATGGGGATAGGCGGTTTTTGTGCTGCCAGAGCGTTATCAACAAGAAATGACGACCCCAAGAAGGCATCGAGGCCATTTGATGCCCAAAGGAATGGTTTTGTAATGGCAGAGGGCTCAGGCATTATTCTTTTGGAGGAGTATGAGCACGCCAAACAGAGAGGTGCTGAGATCTACGCGGAAGTTATAGGCTATGGCATGAGTTGTGATGCCTACCACATGACAGCCCCTAATCCGAACGGGGAAGGAGCTATAAGGTGTATGCAGGAGACCTTAAAGGACGCGTCTATTAATCCAGAAGATGTAGCTTATATAAATGCACATGGGACATCAACTATGCTTAATGATGCTATGGAGACAAAGGCTATTAAGGCGGTATTTGGTGAACGTGCTAAAAAAATAGCAATCAGCTCTACGAAATCCATGACAGGTCATATGCTTGGTGCTGCCGGAGGCGCAGAGCTCGCGGCTACCGTTTTATCCTTATCTAATAATCTAGTTGCACCTACTATAAATTATGAATATCCTGACCCGAATTGTGACCTGGACTATGTGCCCAACAAGGCCAGGGAGGTTGAGATTGATATAGCCATATCTAACAGTTTTGGTTTTGGCGGACATAACGCTACAATCGCGATAAAGAAGATATAAGATTAGCATATAACGCTTATCTATTTGTGGGCAGTTTTGCTTGATACTGAACAGGCCTGTCTACTGGTAGGCAGGGTAGCAGATAGCGAGTGTAATGATTCTACTATATGCTATCCGTTTTCTTTTAATTCAAAGGAGAAAAAATGGATTATTTATTGACTGAAGAGCAGAAGATGATTAGGGATCTGGCGCGCCAGATAGCTGATGAGAAGATACGCCCTGTTGCTGCTGAATATGATGAAAAAGAAGAGTTTCCTTGGTCGATACTCAAGGTTATAGCAGAGAGTGACCTCTCAGGTATTTATATAGAAGAGGCATATGGTGGTATGGGTGGCGGTGTAACAGAACTCTGCATAGCTACAGAGGAGTTTTCAAAGGCCTGTGGCGGTATCGCGGTCAGCTATGCGGCAAGCGCATTGGGATCATACCCGATTATACTTTACGGTTCAGAAGAGCAGAAGAAAAAATATCTCCCTGATATCGCCAGTGGTAAGAAATTGGCTGCTTTTGGACTAACAGAGGCTGGCGCGGGAAGTGACGCGGGCGCTTTAAGTACTACAGCTGTGAAAGACGGCGATTATTACATTCTAAACGGTGTAAAGCAGTGGATTACAAATGGCGGCGAAGCAGAGACATACACTGTTGTAGCCATGACTGACAAGTCAAAGGGTAGCCGTGGCGCAAGTACTTTTATTGTGGAAAAAGGCACACCTGGTTTTGAATTCGGTAAAAAGGAGAAGAAGCTTGGCATAAGGTCTTCCGCGACAAGAGAGCTTATATTTACAAACTGCAAGGTTCCCAAGGAGAATTTACTCGGCAAAGAAGGCCTAGGATTTATAGTAGCTATGAAGACATTTGATAAATCGCGTCCCGGGATAGGCGCGCAGGCAGTAGGTATCGCCCAGGGCGCGCTTGATCACGCGTTAAAATACGCTAAGGAGCGTGTGCAGTTCGGAAAACCTGTATCGAGTTTTCAGGGGGTGCAGTTCATGTTCGCTGATATGGGTACACAGGTAGAGGCTGCGCGCGCGCTTGTATATTCAACCGCTAGGTTAATAGATTCCGGAGCAAAGGATATATCAAAGTTATCCGCTATGTCAAAGCTCTTTGCTTCAGATGTCGCGATGAAGGTCACAACAGATGCTGTCCAGATTTTTGGTGGATATGGTTATATGCGTGAGTACCCGGTAGAAAAGTATATGCGTGACGCGAAGATTACACAGATATACGAAGGTACTAATCAGATACAGCGGAGCATAATAGCATCGGAAATGATTAAGGAGATGCTTAAGAAATAGCACAGAATATGAATATAATTGTTTGTATAAAACAGGTACCAGATACCGCTAATGTAAAGATAGATCCGCAGACCAACACCTTAATCCGTGAAGGCGTAGAGTCTATTATCAACCCCTTTGATATGTATGCTATTGAAGAGGCGGTACGCACCAAAGAGAAGCTCGGGGGGAGTGTGATCGCTGTTACAATGGGTCCCCCGCAGGCAGATGCTGCTCTTCGTGAGGCTATATCTATGGGTGTGGATGAAGCTGTTCTTGTTTCAGACAGGGCTTTTGCGGGAAGTGACACGTGGGCAACAAGCTATACCTTAGCATGTGCCATAAAGAAGATAGGTAAGTTTGATATTATATTTTGTGGTAAACAGGCAGCAGATGGTGATACAGCTCAGGTAGGCCCCGGAGTATCGATGCATCTTGACATTCCGCAGGTTACATATGTAAAGAAGATAGAAGAGGTGACCCCGGATCATGCCAGGGTGGAGCGCATGACAGAAGAAGGTTACGAGGTTATTGAGGTCCCTTTGCCTGTCTTGTTTACGGTTGTGAAAGAGATTAATGAACCGCGCATCCCATCACTAAAGGGTAAGATGAGGGCCAAATCCGCGCAGATAAGGACTCTGACCGCTAATGATATCGATGCTGATGAAAAGTCATTAGGGTTAAATGGCTCACCTACACAGGTTGTTAAAATATTTACCCCTCCTCCGCGTGAAGGAGGTCAGATGCTTACAGGTTCGACAGAAGAGATAGTTGATAAATTAGTGGAAGTACTTAAGAACGAATGCAAAAGTAAGATATAATCATGGGTATAGAGATAATTACAGAGCAGTGTGTTGGTTGTCAGGCATGTTTGAAGGCATGTCCTTTTGGCGCTATATCTATGGAGGGAAATCTTGCTGTTATAGATTTTGATAAATGTAATCTATGTGGTGGATGTGTTGATTCATGCAAGTTTGAAGCGATACTCTTAAGAAAAGATGAGGTAATTGCGCAGGATATCTCGGTCTATAAAGGTGTTTGGGTTGTAGCAGAACAGTATAAGGGTAATGTTCAGAGTATTACATACGAGCTATTGGGAAAAGGCAGAGAGCTTGCTGATAAATTAGGTGTTGAGCTTTCTGTTGTACTTTTAGGCAAGGATATGCACGCGAAAACAGATGAATTAATACATCGTGGCGCTGAAAAGGTATACCTTGTAGATTCTCCAAAGCTTTTGCAGTATCAGAGTGAACCTTATTCCAAGGTTCTTATCGAGCTTATTAATGAGTATAAGCCGGAGGTTGTTTTATGCGGCGCTACTTCGACAGGACGTTCATTGATAGCAAGGGTTGCCGTAAAAATTGATGCCGGATTGACAGCAGACTGTACGGGCCTTGATATAGACCAGGAGAAAGGACTTCTTTTACAAACACGTCCTGCTTTTGGCGGAAATATAATGGCTACTATTATCTGTCCAAAACATAGGCCACAGATGGCAACAGTAAGACACAAGGTTATGAAAGAGGCTGAAGTTGATACTTCAAGGTCCGGAGAAATTATAGAAAAATCTTATGGTGATAGTATATTGTTATCAAGAACAAAGGTAATTAGTGTTGTAGAGGAAGGAGGGCAGAGTGTCAATCTATCCGAGGCAGACATAATTGTATCAGGCGGCAGAGGCCTGGGTAAGTCAGAGAACTTTGCTCTTCTACATGAGTTAGCAGATGAGATAGGCGGTGCGGTGGGTGCCTCGCGTGCTGCCGTTGATGCCGATTGGATCGTTTATTCACATCAGGTGGGTCAGACAGGTAAGACGGTTTGTCCAAAAATATACATATCATGCGGTATTTCAGGACAAATACAGCATTTGGCAGGCATGTCCTCTTCTGATATAATCATAGCTATTAATAAAGATCCTGACGCACCTATCTTTCAAGTTGCCAACTATGGGATAGTGGGTGATTTATTCGAAATAATCCCTGCCCTTACCAAAAAGATTAAATCCATTCTATCTTAATTCGCGTTTTACAGCGAAAAAAATACCCAAAATCATATTGTTTAATCTTGACAATCCGACGATATTTTGTAATAATAAAAATATCGGTGGGATTGTATGAGTATGCATTTCTATTTAACTTATTTTTTATATTTGCCTGCTCTGCGTCGTATAAAACCTGCCTAATAAGCAGGTTTATATATATAAGCAGTAAAAGCATATTAAAATTGGAAGGAGTAACAATTGTACCTTAAAAAAATTGAGTTACATGGATTTAAATCTTTTGCTAATAAAACGACCCTCAGCTTTGAGCCTGGTGTCGCGGCTATAGTAGGCCCTAACGGCTGCGGAAAATCCAATATAAGTGATAGCATGAAGTGGGTTCTTGGCGAACAGAGCGCCAAGGAGTTGCGTGGTTCAAAGATGGAGGATATAATTTTTAATGGTACTGATAGCACTGAGGCGGTTAATCTTGCTGAGGTTTCTCTTACATTCTCAAATATTGATCGCACGCTTCCTGTTGATTACAATGAAGTTATCATAACAAGAAGAGTATTTCGTTCGGGTGAGAGTGAATACCTCTTAAACAAGACACAGGTACGACTTAAAGATATAACAGCGCTTCTAGCGGGTACAGGTATCGGTGTAAGCTCATACTCTATAGCCGAGCAGGGCAAGATGGACCGTGTGCTTCACGCTAAGCCCGAAGACCGTCGCGAGATATTTGAAGAGGCGAGCGGTATTACAAAATATAAGGCAAAGAGAAAAGAAGCGTTAAATAAACTAGAGCATACAGAAAGCAACCTTGTAAGGATCGCTGATATTGTAAATGAAGTAAGGCGCCAGATAAATTCTATTGAGAGACAGGCGCAGAAGGCAGAGAAATTTCGCGCACAATTTGATCTATTGAAGAATCTAGATACCAAATTGACCTTGCATGAATACAATGAAGTTAGAGAGCAGGAGAAGAATAAAAAGGAGAGCACAGGCTCTCTTAAGCAGAAAGAAGGACACCTTTCTCTGGAGCTTAATTTGCAACAGGATGAGTTGCGCATATATCGCGATAAGATAAATTCCCTGGATGATAATATAGCGCAGACAAGGCAGTCCGCGTCCGAGATCTCAGGCGCGATAGAGATGAACAAAAACAGTATAAGGGTAGATACAGAGCGAATAGAGGAATTAAAGCAGCGTTCAGAATCGCTGGCAAAAGAGGTAGAGGAGATCGGCAGAAGGACATCTGAGATGCGTCAAAAGATCTCTTCTGTTGAGTACGAGTTTAACCTGATAGACGATGAGCGCGAGAAGAAACAAGCGCTGGTGGCGGAAACAGGAGAAGGGTTAGCAAAAATCAATCAGACTATAAAAGAGTGTGAAAAGGCGCTATTAGATAGCAAGGTCTCTGTGATGGAGAACGCTTCGCACCAGTCAAGGGTCAGGAACGAATTGAGTAAGGTTTCAGCCGGTATTGCTGCTACATTGTCACGTAATCGCAGGTTAGGTATTGAAAAAGATAAGATCGTAAACGATAAGGATGCGGTTGAGACGAGTTTACAGACTGCTGAAACCGCGCTTATTGAACAGAGAAAAGTTTTAGAAAATGTTCTACAGCTTTTACATTCACTTAAAAACGCGTCTACACAGCTTGGCATTAATTTTAAAGAGAAAACAGATATAATAGATAAGATGAAGCAGAAATTTGCCTCATCCAGTTCCAAGCTAGAAGTTTTACAGGATCTCAAACAGAATCAGGAAGGCTTTTCCGAGGGGGTAAAGGCTTATATGGAGTTTATAGAAAACAACCCTGAGCAGAAAGAGTCTTTCGTAGGTATTGTAGCCGACATGATAGAAGCAAGAGAGAGCCTTATCAGGCCGTTGGAATCTGTATTAGGTGAAAAGAGCCAGGCTATAATTGTAAAGAGCGCTGTGGCACGTCAGGTAGCGCTGACGTTTCTTAAGGAAAGCAAAAAAGGCAGGGCACAGTTTATAGTATCGGAAGATATCTCTATGGATTCGAACGCGGATAGCACCTCACGCCCAATGGATGCGGCGGAAAAGCTATCTGAATTAATAGGTTCAAGGGAAGAAGGCAGGCACATATTAAATTATCTTTTAAGGCAAACATATTTGGTAGAGTCTATACCTGATGACGCAGGGCGCATAGACTCTTCTGTGATATTAGTTACAAAAGAAGGCGATATGAAGGCCGGAATTATCCATTTCGGTGGATCAAATTTTGCGGATGAATATACAAGTATAATAGGGCGTGACGCGAAAATTAGAGAGCTTTCAAGCGAAGTAGATAGCCTTAAGAGTCAGATCCTTGATTACGAAAAAGAGCATTCAGCCATGGCATTCAGGCTCGAGCAGATGAAAAAAGATGTTTCAAGCCAGGAAGAAGTAGCCAAAAAAGAAGAGATAAAGCTTCACGAGAAAGAGTCTGCGAAGACAAAGGTTACTGAGCAAAAAAGTAAGTTGCAGGAGGAATTGGATCTTATAGAGCTTGAATTGGATGAAACAGCAGAGGAAGAGACTACATTTAAGCAGCAAGAGGAAGCATCTGGCAAAGAGTTAGCTGAGTTTGAATCAGAGCAGAATAGGATTGAAGCCTTTGTAGGTCAGAACCAGGAGACCATTGTACTGCAAGCTGTAGAGAAGGAGAAGTCTGTAGTCTATCTTACGGAATTACGCACTCAGATGTCACTTGTTGCGGAGAAGTATGATTCACAGAATGCGTCACTTAATATGCTTAGAGAGTCATTACGTAACGAGGACACATCAATATCAGAGAGAAAGAATCAGCTCCAAGAGGCTCATACCAAGACATCATCTTTAATAACAGCTATTGAATACGCGACTAAAGAGAGTAACGTATTGGAGGAAAAATTCGCTGTTGTTAACAGCGAGCTTGCAAAATTGCAGGGAGAAAGAAGCGCGGCATATGTCCAGGTAGAAGAGAGGGAGAGCAAGACCCATAATATGCAAAAAGATCTCGATGAAATCAGAAGCAGCATATCAAATTTTCATTTGAATATAAGCGAACTTACATACAAGGCTAACAGTATAAAAGAAAGGATAGAGTTAGCGTATAAGATCGATCTTGACGAGGAGCAGGTTGTATTTGAGGGAACCGAAGATTTCCAGGAGATGGCGCTGGAGGTAGAGTCTTTGAAAGCAAAGATCGAGAAGATGGGCCATGTGAATCTCGTCGCGATAGAGGAGCATAAGGAATTACAAGATAGATATGATTTTTTAAGCAGCCAACAGGAAGATCTCTTAAGCGCAAAAGAATCTCTTCATAAGGCTATAAACAAGATAAATCGCACAACAAGAAAGATGTTTATCGAGACATTTGAGCAGATCCAAGTCGCCTTTAAAGAGTATTTTAAGCTTCTTTTTGGCGGTGGCACTGCGGAACTTTTCCTTATGGATCAGGCAGATATATTAGAGAGCGGCATCGAGATAGTGGTCCGCCCTCCAGGCAAAAAGCTTCAATCTATTTCATTGCTGTCGGGAGGCGAGAAGGCTCTTACGTCTGTTGCGCTACTATTTGCGCTTTTTAAGGTAAGACCAACGCCATTTTGTATCTTAGATGAGATTGACGCGCCTTTGGATGAAGCGAATATAGACCGTTTTAGCAGAATGCTGCAGGAGTTTATAGAGACAACACAATTTATCATAATTACACATAATAAAAAGACCATCTCTGTGTGTGATATCATGTATGGCATTACAATGGAGCGATCCGGCATATCTAAGATGGTATCGGTCCAGCTTGTTGATGACGAAAAGATCGCGGCCAGGCAGAAAACATCTGAAGAACTAACAGCAAGAAAACTAAAAGATTCTACGGTAGAACCGACCACTGCACAGACTTTCGAAGAACCCGTAGTAGACGGCAAGGTTTAACAGCAGTTTACTTTATTTTTTCCGGTATGTTTAGCGCTATAGAGGGCTTCATCGGCTTTTTTGATGAGGTTTTCTTTTTTTTGGGCATCATCAGGGAAAGATGCTAATCCTGCGCTTATTGTTAGTGGCGGGAATGACCGTTTTTTTTCTATGCGCTTAAAAGTTTTTTCTATTGCCTGTCTTAGTCTCTCGACAACACTAAGCGCGCTATTTTTCTCCATGCCAGGCATTATAACAGCGAATTCTTCCCCGCCATACCTACACGCAAGATCCTGGCTGCGAGTACTTTTCTTCAGGATAGACGCAACTTCACGGAGGGCAGCATCACCTTTTTGGTGCCCAAGAATATCGTTGTATATCTTGAAATTATCCAAGTCAACCATCGCAAGTGATACAGCAGATTTTTGCAATCTGGCTGTTTTTATAGCCCCTGTTAAGCTGTTCTGAAAATATCCATGGTTCCATAGCCTTGTCAGCGAATCGGTATGAGCCTGAAACTTTGTAGTTTCATAGAGATGCGCATTTTCTATAGCGAGGCCTGCTTGATTCGCGAGCATAGTAAGAATATGAATGCCATCTTTTGTGATGGATTTTTTTGTTACCATATTATCTACAACGAGAACACCTAGAGTTTCATGTTTTCCCTTAAGAGGTACTGCCACGAACTGATCTATACTAAGTTTATCGAGAATTGGATCAGAGATCTTGTCTCTTGTTTCTCTGGATGTGATTTCGAAATTCATGCCTTCAAGCGTACACATAGCGAGTATCCCACTATTCTCATTCAGCGGAAGCCTTATTTTCTTTACAATATTATTCAAAGGTGCTTTTACGACATGGCTATCAATGCGGTGAAACATATCTACAATTCTTTCAAGACTTAATTTCTCTTCCTCAATCTTCTTCCATATAGCGTATGCGTCTTGGGCATTGGTAGAACCTATGGCCATAACGCCTTCAAGCGCTGAGCGGGTCTTGTTTACTAAAAAAAGCATCGCCCTATTAAAGCCAAGGCCTTCATGGGATGTTACAGCGCTTAATATGACATAGAGTACCTCAGGCAGATTTAATGTAGTTCTCATGGCAATAGATATCTCGTATAAGAACCAAAGCTCTGATTTGGTCTTTTGCAGTTCAGCCTCAAGTTGTACAATTTTACTATCCATAGTAAGGATTATTATATAACGATGTTTGTTATTGTCAAGTCGCAATTATCAAAGGGGGCTCGGAGACTGTTTCAAGCTTATGATGTACACAGGCTATAAAATAACTTAGCTGCCAATGTTAGCATGCTTTGGGTAATTGCAACAGGCCCTCTTTGTTGCGAATGGCATGGTTTTTCCACGTTTCCAAGTTTATATTAATGAGCAACAAAATGGAGCAAGAAAACCACGCTGGGGGTTACTTGCGCACCTGTGAAATTAGCCCAAAGCATGCAAAGATTATTGCTCCGGTTTCTTTATTCTTAAGATACTATACAACAGCTCAGCAGTAATCTTCGCGGAACGTACAATTTTCTCCAGCGTAGAAAATTGTACTCCACGTTGCTTCTCGCTCCCCCTGCTGTTTTACTTTGTAAAACAAAGCGCCGGGGACCATGCCCGCTCGCACCAACAAGGTCCTGCTCCGATTACTGCTGAACTATTTTCTGCTGTCTACAAGATCAGGTAACCTTTTAGTGCGGATGGCCTGCAAGTTATACCGTGTTATTGTTTTTGCTTGACAGATTTGAGGGTTGTGGTATACTCATCAAGTCTTCGGGATAGGGTGTAATTCCCTACTGGTCGTAAGTCCCTGACGAATTTATATTAAATTTGTTCGGGATAAAGCCGACGAGCTCCCTAATAGGGGCAGAAAAGGTTTAATTCCTTTGCCAATAGTATAGTCTAGATGAGAGAAGAGAAGATATTTTTATAGATATATTCTATCCCGAAGTTTATGCTTCGGGATTTTTATATTTAAAGGGAGATAAAAGTGGAGTTAAACACAATATTAGAGATTATTGAGGATATAAAGCAAGGCAAGGTCGTTATAGTAGTAGACGATGAATCACGCGAAAATGAAGGTGACCTTGTTGTAGCTGCTTCTTTCGCGACTCCGGAAAATATCAATTTTATGGCAAGATATGGCCGAGGGCTTGTATGCGTTTCGCTTGAAGGTGAACTAATGGATAAGCTTGATCTGCATCCTATGATACATAGTTCAAATACGTCATATGGCACTGCATGGGCGATCTCGGTAGACGCGGCAGAGGGTATAACAACAGGGATATCCGCATATGATAGAGCGCGAACTATCAAGGTTATGATAGCGCCAGATGCGAAGCCTGAAGATCTTGCGCGTCCAGGGCATATATTTCCTCTACGCTCAAAAGAAGGCGGTGTATTAGTACGAGCAGGCCATACAGAGGCATCTACCGACCTTGCGAAACTTGCCGGGCTTTCTCCTGCAGCTGTTATTTGTGAGATTATGAATGATGACGGCACAATGGCACGTATGCCTGAATTGTTGAAATATGCCAAGGAGCACAATCTGAAGATATGTTCTATAAAGGAGCTTATAGAATTCAGGCGTAGGTGTGATAAGCTTGTAAAGCATCTTGCGCAGACAAAATTACCTACTAAGTTTGGTGAATTCATATTACACGTCTATGAATCAAAGATAGATAATTATCACCATGTCGCTATGGTAAAAGGTGATATCAATCATAATGATATTAGCGGAGTTCTTGTAAGGGTTCATTCACAATGCCTTACAGGAGATATATTTGGTTCAAAGAGGTGCGACTGCGGAGACCAGCTACATTATGCTCTTAAGAAGATTGGCGATGAAGGTTGCGGGGTTTTGTTGTATATGAGCCAGGAAGGCAGGGGTATCGGACTTGTTAATAAGGTTAAGGCCTATTCATTACAGGATGGCGGCCTTGATACTGTGGAGGCGAATCATGCCCTTGGTTTTGATGCCGATCTTAGAGATTACGGTATAGGTGCGCAGATATTAGCAGATCTTGGTATAGCTAACATTAGATTGCTTACAAATAATCCCCAAAAGATTATAGGATTGGAAGGGTATGGCCTTAAGATTATAGAAAGAGTGCCGATTGAGATTAACACAACAACTGAAAACAAGAGATATCTAAAGACCAAGAGGGATAAGCTTGGCCATTATTTGAAGAATCTATAACAAGGAGGTAATGATATGGTAAGGATACTGGAAGGCGCGTTGACAATAAAGGGAAAGAGTTTTGGTATTGTTACATCACGTTTCAACGATTTTATTACAAAGAAGCTGCTGGAGGCCTGTATAGACACATTGATAAGGCATGGAGGCAAGGATCAGGATATAGATGTAGCCTGGGTTCCCGGTGCGTTTGAAGTTCCGCTTGTTGCCAAAAAAATGGCGGTATCCAAGAAATATGATGCGGTCATCTGTCTCGGCACTGTTATTCGTGGGGAGACGCCACATTTCGACTATGTTTCATCAGAGGTAGCAAAAGGCGTTGCTAAGGTAGGCCTGGATACAAATATACCCACCATTTTTGGCGTGATTACAGCTGATAATATCGAGCAGGCTATAAAGCGTGCCGGTTCAAAAGAAGGAAACAAGGGCAAGGATGCCGCTATATCAGCTATTGAGATGGTCAATCTCTTAAGCGTAATAAAATGAATGAGGCTATAATTTACGTCTGCCTGCCGGTAGGCAGGGATCTCAATGCTAATTAACTTATAATATGGGATTTTTAAAATAGCGGGGATAGACATATGAGAAAAAGAACGAGATCAAGAGAGCTCGCGTTACAGATTTTATATCAGGCAGATATACGGCATGAAGATATAAAATCTATATTGAGTGATTTTTGGAAGAGCCAGTCTCAATCTTCGGAAGAACTCGAACCATCTATAATGGAGTTTGCCGAAAATCTTGCGCAAGGTACTCAGGAGAATATAAAACAGATAGATACTACCATATCGTCATACGCTCAGAATTGGCAGCTTGAAAGGATGGCGGTAATTGACAGGAATATAATGCGCATGAGCTGCTATGAACTACTTTTTCTTGATGATGTACCTCCAAAAGTATCTATAAATGAGGCGGTTGATCTTGCGAAAAAATATGGTGATTTGGAATCAGGTAAATTTGTAAATGGCATACTGGATAAGATAAACAAGAAAGAGATTAGTAAGTGAGAGAAAGATTAGCGGATCTGCATATCCATACAAAGTATTCAGATGGTTCCTTCTCTCCTGAGGAAGTCGTGCGAGGCGCAAGCGAAAGAGAGATCTGCTGCATAGCTATTACAGACCATGATAGCGTATCTGGCATAGACGAGGCTATAAAAGCCGGCAAAGAGTGTGATATTGAGGTGATACCGGGTGTTGAGGTTAGCGCTGAAGAGGCCGACAAGGAAATGCATATACTCGGTTATTGCATGGATTATAAGGACCCTCTTTTTCTTGAGTTTCTTAGTAAAATACGTCAGGACAGGATAGAAAGGTTACATAAGATGGTAGGCGCTCTTAACAACCATGGCTTCAGCATTGATCCGGAAGATGTCTTGAAATTCACAGGTGACGTATCTATCAGCAGGCTTCATATTGCCAGGTATATGGAGGCTAAGGGGTTGATATCCAATTGGCGAGTTGCTTTTAAAAAGTACATAGGAGATACAAAACCTTGCTATGTATCAAGCTTTAGATATACGTCACAGATGGTTATGGACGCGATAAAAAATGCGAAGGGTGTGCCTGTAATAGCCCACCCTGTGGTTAATAGGCTAGACCCGATATTACCAAGGTTGATAGAGGAAGGATTACAAGGCATAGAGGTCTTTCATACTGAACAGCCAGGTCCAATCGCCGAGCGTTATAAAAAATTTGCCATAGATAATGACTTAATAATCACCGGTGGTTCTGATTGCCACGGCGATGCCAAAGGCGCAGTGTTAATAGGCAAGACTTCAATACCTTATTCATATGTTGAGGCTCTAAAAAATGGATACAAAAATAGCTGAGAAATATATGCAGCTTGCTATCAAGGAAGCGAAAAAAGGTACTAGTAAGACATGCCCTAATCCCCTTGTAGGTTGCGTTATTGTCAAGAATAAAAAGGTAATAGCTACTGGATATCATAAGCGATTTGGCGGACCACACGCGGAGATAATCGCGTTAAAGAAAGCGGCTGCTAAAGCAGAAGGCGCAACATGTTACGTAACACTTGAGCCATGCGCTTATTACGGAAAGACTCCGCCTTGCATAGATGTTATTATGTCTTCAGGAATAAAAGAACTTGTCTGCGCAACAAAGGATCCTAATCCATTAAACAGTGGCAAAGGACTAAGGATTCTTAAGCAACAGGGCGTAAGGGTCGCCTCAGGCGTCCTTAAGAAAGAGGCAGAGGGCTTAAATAAAGACTTTTTTAGCAGAATGAGACGGCAAAGGCCTCTTGTTACCTTAAAGTTAGCGCAAAGCTTAGATGGAAAGATCGCGACAAATAAAGGCGACTCCAAATGGATAAGTTCTGTAAAATCGCGAAAGCTTGTCCAGGGCTTAAGAAAAACACATGATGCTATACTGATAGGTATAAACACACTTCTTAAGGATGATCCTATGCTTACTATCCGCAACTCAAAAAGGCAGCCACTTAAGATAATAGTAGATACAGAACTTAAGATTCCGATTACCGCAAAGATTTTTACTAAACTTTCTCCCGGAAGAACCATTATCGCCACTACACAGGATTCCTCCAAAAATAAAGAGAACGCTTTAAGGCATAAGGGGGTAGATGTGGTACGTGTTGGTAGCTCTTCCAGGAGAGTCGATCTTAAGGCATTGATGAAGCAGCTGCTCCTTAAGGGCGTAGGAAGTGTTCTCGTAGAGGGCGGAGGCGAGATTGCGGCGAGCTTACTTGAAAGAGGATTGGTCGACAACCTTTATCTGTTTATCGCCCCAATCGTTATAGGTGGAAGGAACGCGCCTAGTTCGATAGGAGGTAATGGAGTGGATATGGTAAGCCAGGCAATAGGCTTTAAGGATGTAAAGACAATAAGAGTTGGCAAAGATATTCTGGTAGAGGCGAGATGTTTACAGGCATAATCGAAGAACTCGGCACAGTAAGAAAGATAGCGCGTTTAAACAAAGACGCGTCTTTGAGCATAGAGAGCACTGTTTGCAGTAGTGACGCGGCTATTGGGGACAGTATAAGTGTTAACGGAGCATGCCTTACGTTAACAGGCAAAGACCATTACATGCTTTCTTTTGATTTAAGCAGTGAAACCTTGACTGCGAGTAATCTTGCTGATTTAAAAATAGGGGAAAAAGTTAACCTTGAACGCGCATTAAAACTGGCAGGTAGGTTAGGCGGCCATTATGTAACAGGACATGTTGACTATGTAGCAAAGGTTTTGTCAAAAATCATACAAGGTGATTTCATTGAGCTTGAGATAGAGTTGCCGGATGAATTTCGTATGTTTTTAGTTGATAAAGGCTCTGTCGCTGTTGATGGGATCAGCTTGACTGTGAACAGTGTTTCAGCAAAAAGTTTTAAGGTTATGGTAATACCGCATACGCTATCCGTAACAGCGCTAGGACTAAAGAAAAAAGGTAGCCTTGTAAATATAGAAACAGATATATTGGCAAAATACGCCCAGAATCTTATCACCAAAACTAAATCTATACCTGAGATAAGGTCATATGTAGATAAAGACTTTCTTGCAAAGCATGGTTTTGCTTAGGAATCTGCTGTAGTTAACATAAGTCCTCAAATTTTCTTGATTATACATCCTCAAAGTGATACACTATTCTAATAAAATTCAATATTTTAGAAGCCTATAATAGTCTATAGGAATTTAATTCTGTTATTGCTGAAATATGGTATCGGGACCTGTCCCGTTGCTAAAATCGCTTGTGTTGACTTTGATAATTTTAGTGTCGGGATGTAGCGCAGCTTGGCTAGCGCGCTTCGTTCGGGACGAAGAGGCCGCCGGTTCAAATCCGGCCATCCCGACCATGAACCATTCGCTTTGCTCAGGTTCATATTTTCAAGACCGGTTCTTGAGCACAGGAACTCGTGCTCAAGAACCGGTCTTGAAGAGGTTTTAAGTAAAAAGATGAAGAAACGTTTACATGTATATTATGAAGGCAGTGTTCAGGGCGTAGGTTTTCGCTTTACTGTTGAACGGATAGCATCTGAACTCAATATTGTTGGATGGGTAAAAAATCTGCCTGATGGGAAGGTAGAGCTCATTGCTGAAGGCCAAGAGAATAATCTTTCTGAGTTGTTAACACAGATAAAAGATAATACGCCTGGATACATTTCCAGAGATATTATAGATTGGCAAGGCTATAAAGGTGAATTTAAGGATTTTGTTATAAGGTTTTAAGGTGTAAAATATGACTACAGATGATATTAAGAATAGCATTGAGAGATTGAGGCAGGATATACATTTACATGATTATAAGTATTATGTAGAGAATAAGCCTGAGATCTCAGATCAGCAGTATGACAGCCTTATTACCCGGCTTAAAGGTCTCGAAAAAGAATATCCGCAGCTTGTTTCCAAAGACTCGCCAACGCAAAAAGTAGGTGAGCGCGCCGTAAGTGGATTTAAAAAAATAAGACATATCTCTCGAATGCTTAGTATGGACAATACCTACTCCGCGGATGAATTAAGGGAATTTGACAAGCGCGTTAAAAAGAATCTTCCAAATGAGAATATAGATTATGTTGTGGAGTTGAAGATCGACGGTGCTTCTGTATCCCTGGTTTATGAAAAAGGCATATTTAAAGCAGGCGCAACGCGCGGCGATGGTAAAAGAGGAGATGATGTTACGCAAAGCTTAAAGGCTATTGAAGACATACCATTATCTCTATCGCATAGAGAGCGACTTCCGGTTAAGGTAGAGATGCGCGGTGAAGTTTATATGGGGCATGAGGTATTTAAGAGCATAAACCAGGAAAAGAGCGTCATTGGTGATGAGCTCTTCGCAAATCCGCGTAATGCCGCGGCAGGCTCTTTAAAACTGCTTGATCCTGAGCTTGCGGCTAAAAGGCGTCTTCGAATATTTATATATGGCATAGGCAATGACGCAGAGGCAATAGCAGATACGCATAGTAATGCCTTAAAGTTTTTAATTAAAGAAGGGTTCAGGGTAAATGAGCATGTGAAGAAGTGTAAAGATATTGATGAGGTTGTTAAATATTGCGATCATTGGCAGGATAAAAAAGACACACTCGATTATGACATAGATGGTATGGTTGTGAAGGTGGATTCTATCAGCCAGCAGAAAAGATTAGGCGCGACCACTAAAGCGCCTAGATGGATGATAGCGTATAAATTTCCAGCAGAACGCGCAATGACAAAACTTAAGGATATTGTAATTCAGGTCGGCAGGACAGGTTCGCTCACTCCTGTCGCGGAACTTGCTCCGGTGAAGCTATCAGGCAGTACTGTCAGCCGTGCTACGTTGCATAATATGGATGATATAGAGCGAAAAGGAATCATGATAGGTGATACTGTTGTTATCGAGAAAGCAGGGGAGATTATCCCACAGGTTATAGAGCCCGTACTTAGCGCGCGAACAGGCAAGGAGACAAAATTTATAATGCCTAATAAATGTCCTGCCTGTGGCATGAACGTGGTCCAGCGGCCAGGAGAGGTAGCTATAAGGTGTGATAACAAAATGTGTCCCGCGCAGCAGAAAGAACGCTTGCGCCATTTTGCTTCACGCCAGGGTATGGATATAGAAGGCCTTGGTGAGGCGGTGGTAGAGCAGCTTATCGATAAAAAACTTGTAAAAGACTGCGCTGATATATACAGCCTAGGCTTTGATGATATATGTAAGCTAGAGAGAATAGCAGACAAATCCGCGCAAAATCTACTTGACGCGATAGTACGCTCTAAGGGTCAGTCTCTTGCGCGCCTTATTTACTCACTGGGTATAAGGCACGTCGGCGTGCACGCGGCCGATGTTTTGGCAGAGAAGTTCGGGTCTATAGAGAATCTCTCAAAGCAGGGCGTAGAGACTCTTATGGATACAAGCGAGATAGGACCTATAATGGCGGAATCGATCTGCGAGTTTTTGCAAAGAGAGGATGCTAAAAATTTGTTGAGAAAACTTGTACTTGCAGGTATTAATCTTAGGCATAAGGTTAATGTTGATGGAATATTCTCAGGAAAGGTCTTTATCTTTACGGGAAGCCTGGAAGATTTTTCCAGAACGCAGGCTCAGGAAAGAGTTAAATCGCTCGGTGGAACAGTTACAGCCTCTATAGGTAAAAAAATAGACTTTGTCGTGATTGGAAAAGATCCAGGTTTAAAACATAATAAGGCACAAAAACTTGGCTTGAATATTATTACTGAAGAAGAATTTAAAAATTTAATCAGTTAAACAAAAGAGGTGTATTATGAATATAAGGATAATTAGCACGACTCTTGTAGCGGCCCTCCTTTTTACCGCTGGGTGCAGTGGCGCGTGGAGGAAGAAATTTGTACGGAATAAGAAAGATGAGGTTAAACAAGGCCCTGTCTTGCAGCCGTATGATTACGAAAAAGAGTTTACAAACAAACAGTTCTACGCCAACCATTATGCTTTCTGGAAAAACTCAGAGTCAGAGCTCATACATTCTACAAAAGCTAAGGGAAATCATAAGAAGATAAAAAGCCAGGCAGATTACTCGCTTGTAGAGATAAGAAAGCTTGCTAGTCTTTTAGATGATGAGAAGAGAGCGCAGTTACAGCCATATGTGTTGAAATTAGAGGAGATCACAAAAAAGTTAAAGCAGCCTAATTACTTGGATTCAAACAGTAATCATATAGTGTCACAGTTGACTAAGCACTACAGGGCAGTGAGCGGCCAATTTTCATATTTTCGCATGAAACACTTTGTAAGAGATGATCAGGAGGGGGCCACTGATGGAGGGCAAGAAGATATTAAATAGTGACTGCGTATTGCACGAAATATTGATAGATCAGATGGGTACAAACTGCTATATATTCGGTTCAAAAAAAACCAAAAAGGTTGCGATAATAGATCCTGGTGGCGATGCCGATAAGATTAAAAAATTTCTGGATAATGAAAAGCTTATCCCAGAGTTTATAGTAAATACACACGGCCATATAGATCACATAGGAGCAAATTGCGATTTTGACCTGCCTGTATACATACATAAAAATGACGCTAATTTTCTAACAAATCCTCTTTTAAGCCTTGCTGTATTTTATGGAAACCTTAAGAAGTCTCCACCTGCTACTCGTATCTTAGAAGATGGTGATGATGTAGTAATATCCGATTTAACGCTTAAGGTTATTCATACTCCGGGACACACCCCAGGCTGCATATCTCTTAAGTATGATAATATAGTTTTTACCGGGGATACCCTATTTGCCGCAGGCATAGGAAGGACAGATTTTCCATATGGCAGTACAAAAGATATCATTAATTCAATAAAGGAAAAGCTATTTATCCTTGATGAAGAGACTCTTGTCTTGCCTGGGCATGGGGAGAGGACTACCATTGGAAAGGAACGGCAGGCAATTTCATGGCAATGAAAGATTTTGTAGAGGAATTTTTAGACTATCTTCTTGTAGAAAGAGGGTTATCTAAAAATACTATTTCAGCATACAGAACAGATCTTTACAAATACGCCGATTATCTCGCTCAGAAAAAAAATAAATTTCACCTCTCTGAAGTTTCGCGTGATGATGTGCGCGATTATATGATGTCTCAAAAAGAGAAAGGCCTCTCCGGAAATTCCATATCGCGCAATCTTGTCGCTATTAAAGTATTACATCGTTTCTGTCTTCGTGAAAAATATTTAAAAGAGGACATTACCAGTGTTTTGGATTCGCCAAAGCTCTGGAAGCATTTACCCGAGGCTCTTTCTACATCAGAAGTAGAGGCGATACTAAAAAAACCCAATGTCAGAAACTGGATGGGCTTAAGAGATAGAGCGGCACTTGAGCTTATGTACGCGACAGGCCTTCGTGTCTCCGAGATTGTGAATCTTAATATTGAAAACATAAATCTTGATGTCGGTTTTGTAAGGTGTGTCGGAAAAGGGAGCAAGGAGAGAATAGTTCCCATAGGCAGGCAATCACAAGCCGCATTAGAGAGCTATATGAAAAAGTCGAGAACAAAGCTTGCAAGGTCGCAATCTATGAATAGCCTCTTTTTGTCGAGACTTGGAAAAAAGATATCTCGTCAGAGCTTTTGGAAGATGATAAAAAAATACGCAGGCCTGGCGGGCATAAAAAAAGATATTATGCCACATACATTAAGGCACTCTTTTGCTACACACTTATTAGAAGGTGGCGCTGACCTAAGGGTTGTCCAGGAGATGCTCGGACACGCGGATATAACTACAACGCAAATATATACGCATATCAACAAAGAACGCTTAAAATCTATACATCATAAATTCCACCCAAGAGGCTAAGCTCTGTGCCTGGTTATCGGTTTTTAAGTATTCGCTATAGCCTAAAGCTTCGCGACCACAAACCGGAACTCAAGAGAGGTCTTTAGGAAATGTTCTTATTATGGATAATGTTTTACTAAAGGTTAAAAATATTTTACCCAAAAAGGTTTCTGATATATTATCCCTTGCAGGCAGAATAGGAGATGATAGACAGGTACAGGTTTGTTGCGTGGGAGGTTTTGTAAGAGATATATTGCTCCATCTTAATAATCTCGATATTGATATTGTTGTTGAGGGTAACGGCATTGAATTCGCGAAGGAGCTATCAGAGGAGCTTAAGGGCAAGTTGGTTTCATATAGGCGATTTGGCACAGCTACTGTTACTACGCAAGACAGTTTAAGAATCGATATCGCTACTGCAAGAAGAGAGTATTATGAATTCCCCGGAGCGTTACCAAGGGTAAATTTCGCTTCTATGAAAGACGACCTTCAAAGAAGAGATTTTACCATAAATGCGATGGCATTTTCGTTAAATAAGGTATCATGGTCCAGATTGATAGATCTTTTTAATGGTAAGCAGGATCTTAAAGAGGGCATTATAAGGGTTTTGCATAATAAGAGTTTTGTTGATGATCCAACGCGTATTTATAGGGCTGTGCGTTTTGAGCAGAGGTATGATTTTGCGATATGCGATGAGACAGAAAGACTTATAAGGCAAGCCATAGAACTTGGTGTGTTGAATAAGGTTTCAGAACATAGGATTAAAAAAGAAAAGGCGCTTGTTCGGGCTGAAAAAAACCCATCAAAAGCTTTTAACAGGTTAAAACAGTTTATTGGGGTGAGCTATGTTTCGTAGAGACAGAGTGAGTGAAGAGATACGACATCAGGTAAGCATAATATTGCAAAAAGATATCCGGGATTCGCGCATAGGCTTTGTAACTGTTACCAGGGTTGATATGTCACCGGATCTGAAATCCGCGGATATATTTTTTACAAGTATCGACAGAGATGACGCCAATGAAGATGGGCTCGCGGCACTTAAGGCTTCGGCAGGACTTGTTAGAAGGCTCCTTGCCAAGCGTATAAGAATAAAATTTATTCCACGGATAACCTTTATCCGTGACGATTCAAAGAAGGCAGGCAATAGGATAGATGAGATTATAGATATTATCCATAAAGATAAGGAGATAAAGGATGGGGATTAATAAGGTAATCAAGTGCATAAGAGATAAGAGATACAAGAAGTTCTTAATCTCAGCGCACAAGAATCTGGAGGGGGACGCTATAGGAAGCATGTTGGCTATGGCTGAGCTTCTAAAGCAGGCTG
>Ga0075115_10000238_pt1 | contig 27523 bp, 34 predicted proteins | sample AntAceMetag02UKH_FD_69785 | JGI IMG/M metagenome (GOLD analysis project Ga0075115, IMG submission 69785) | Saline lake microbial communities from Ace Lake, Antarctica - Antarctic Ace Lake Metagenome 02UKH | ecosystem: Environmental > Aquatic > Non-marine Saline and Alkaline > Saline | place... | reverse complement strand
AAAGGAAAAACTAAGGAGATGCTTCAGGAAATAATTGGTATGGTTAGGGGGTCAGGATTTAATGTTAAAACAAAGCCTGAGTCTTACGGAGCTTCTAAGGTAGCAGATAGATATACATAGAGAGTAAAAAATCTAAGAGAGATTATTCAAATGGGGCTTTATTAACAGCCCTTTTTTTGTTAAAATAAAGATAATGAGTAAAAAGAAAAAGAGAGGACTAAAAATTAATTTTTTGAAAAACGGGAGAGGGTTTTTTAAGAAGATAATTCCAGAGACCCCTTTGAATGTAGAGATTAAGAATAGCATCTATGCAATTCTCTTTTTGTGTTTGGCTTTAATTTTGATATTGAGTTCTTTTAATCTCGCTGGTCCTATAGGGAGATTAATATTTAAAGTTTTTGATTATCTTTTAGGATGGGGGTATTTTGTTTTACCTATCCTTTTTTTATTAATATCTTTTAATTTTTTCCGTTCTTTAACTGAAAAAATTAATCTTACAACTTTTACATTTCAAGGTTGCTTTTTTATATTGCTTTCTATTCTTTCTCTTGTTGAAATTTTTGCTAATGGTAGAGGAGGTATTATTGGTTCCATAGGCTCTCTATTAAAAAATTATTTGGGCTTTTGGGCTACTTTGATTATATATATAGCTGTTTTAATTTCGGGATTTTTATTGGTTTTGAATATTCCACTCAGATTTTCAAAAAAGGAAGAAGAGAAAGAAAGAGAATCAGAGATTTCCTCTTTCCCAGAATCTGTGGAAAAAGAAGTGATTTCTAAATCAGAACGAATGATTGAAGACGTTGGTGATAAGAAACAAAAAGACGAAAAGATTAAAGAAGAAAATAAGATGCATGCTTTTATAACATCAAAAAGTAATTATAAATTTCCGACATTAGATTTGTTGGAAACCGAAAGTATTCATCCTCGAGTTGGTGATATTAGGGCTAATGCCAATATTATTAAAAGAACTCTTGAAAATTTTGGAATTGATGTAGAGATGGGGGAAGTAAACGTAGGCCCAACTGTTACTCAATATACTCTTAAGCCAGCAGAAGGCGTAAAACTTTCTAGTCTTACCGCACTTCAAAATGATTTATCTTTAGCATTAGCAGCTCATCCGTTGCGAATGGAAGCCCCTATTCCTGGAAGATCATTAGTTGGTATTGAGGTTCCTAATAAATCAATTTCATTAGTGCGATTAGGAAGTTTATTAAAAGAATGTGATTTTCAAAAAACTGCTTCATCTTTATCTTTTGCATTAGGAAGAAATGTAAAGGGTGAAGCATTGCTGACAAATTTAAGTAAAATGCCTCACTTATTGATAGCTGGGTCTACGGGTTCAGGAAAATCTGTATGTATCCATAGTATTCTTTTATCTTTTCTTTTTAAAAATTCTCCAGAAACTCTAAGGTTGATATTGGTAGATCCTAAAAGAGTTGAGCTTTCCCATTACAATGAAATACCTCATCTTTTGACACCAGTTATCACCGATTATAAAAAAGTACTTCCAGCACTTCGTTGGGCAACAAATGAAATGGAGAGAAGATATAATTTGCTCTCTGAGTATAAAAGTCGTGATATTGAGGGGTATAATTTAAAAGTTCTCGCAAAAAAGGAAATGCCATTGCCATATATAGTAATAATTATCGATGAATTAGCTGATTTAATGGCACGTTATGGGCATGATTTAGAGGGTTTAATAATTAGAATAGCGCAAATGGCTCGAGCAACAGGAATTCATCTAATCGTTTCTACACAAAGACCTTCAGTAGAAGTAATCACTGGTTTAATTAAAGCAAACATTACAGCACGGATTGCTTTTCAGGTAGCTTCACAAGTAGATTCACGAACTATTTTAGATATGGGTGGAGCAGAAAAACTTTTGGGTAGCGGAGATATGCTTTACCTTGCTCCTAATTATTCTAAACCACGAAGAGTCCAAAGCGCCTATGTTTCAGAAGAAGAAGTTAATAATTTAGTGAGGTTTATTGTTAATCAATCAGAGGTTGGAAAAGAAGAAAATGGTTTGGCTGAAGATTTAGAAGAGTTTATAGAAGGGACATCATCTTCTGGTGGCATTGATTTTGAGACAAGAGAAGAAGATGAATTGTATCCAGATGCTTATGATGTAGTCATAAAAGCTAAAAAAGCATCGGCTTCGTTATTACAAAGAAGATTACGGGTTGGTTATGCAAGAGCTGCCAGACTTTTAGATATTTTAGAAGAAAAAGGAATAGTTGGTCCGGTAAATGGGGCTAAACCAAGAGAGGTTTTTATAAAAGAAGAAGAAGAAAATTATGAACAATAAAGAAATTTTATTGTGCGGCGCTTTTTTAAAAAAGATACGCCAGGAAAAAGGATGGACTTTGGAAAAAGTTTCTGAAGAAACAAAGATTTTATTATCCTCTCTTAAGGATCTAGAGAATGATGAGTATAAAGATTTACCACCGCCTGTTTATTTAAGGGGAATGATAAAAAAATATGCTAATTTTTTAAAAGTAGATGATAAAAAAGTTTTGGAGCTTTATCAAGAAAGCAATGGAAGGAGCTTGACTTCTGGTGAACATGATTTGTTCCCAAAGAATAGGTTTTCAGTTTACCAATCAAAATTTATTTCTTTTTTTAAAAATGTTTGCCCTAAAATATTAAAATATCTTTTTTTGGGATTGATTTTATTCTATTTTATTTACGAAGCTAGTTTTTTCATTCTTCCTGCGAAAATTGTTCTTTATTCACCAGATAGTGATTTTACTACATACGAACAAGAGCTTATAATTTCTGGAAAAGTAATTCGTGCAAAAAGATTTTTTATTAAAAAGCAAGAAACTTCTTTTGGAGAGAATGGTGTTTTTAATGAAAAGATTATTCTGTCTCCAGGGCTTAATAATATTCAATTTGAAGCAGTAAATATTTTAGGATATTCAACGGTTTTAATTCGTCAAATTATTTATACAATTTCTGAAGAATTGGATTCAAGCTAATTTTGGGTTGCGATATTTTTCTAAAACTGTTAATATGGCTTAGAATATACATTCTTTTATTCCATTTGAATAAATATTCACATATGGCTAAATCTTTAAACAAAGAGGAAAAAAGTAAGATTAATCCTTCTAAAAAAGAGGAAGATGCTTTAGAAAAGACGATGGCAGATATTCAGGATCGATTTGGTGAGGGTGCAATAATGAGATTGGGCGGGATTAAGAAAGTTGATGTTGATGTTATCCCAACCGGATCGCCTTCATTGGATTTAGCTTTAGGTGTGGGAGGTATTCCGCGAGGAAGAATAATTGAAATTTATGGAGCTGAATCTTCTGGAAAAACTACTTTGACTCTTCATATTGTTGCTGAAATTCAAAAGAAAGGAGGAAAAACAGCTTTTGTTGATTCAGAACATGCTCTTGATCCAGAATATGCCCGTAAAATAGGTGTAAAAACGAAGGAGTTATTAATATCTCAACCAGACAATGGGGAGCAGGCATTGGATATAGTAGAAGCTTTAGTTCGTTCAGGTGTAGTGGACTTGATAGTTGTCGATTCAGTAGCAGCATTAACTCCTAAAGCCGAAATAGAAGGAGAAATGGGCGATCAGCAAATTGGGTTACAGGCTAGATTAATGAGCAGGGCTTTAAGAAAATTAGCTGCGATTTCGCATAAAACCAATACGGCAATTATTTTTACTAATCAGACAAGAATGCAAATTGGAATGATGATGTTTGGTAATCCTGTTACTACTCCAGGAGGAAAAGCTTTAAAATTTTATTCTTCAGTCAGGATTGAATTAAAAAGAAGGGCTAAAATTAAAAAAGGAGATGAGATAATAGGTTCGCGCATAAAAGCAAAGGTAGTAAAAAACAAAGTTGCGCCACCTTTTAGGGAAACGGAATTTGATATTCTTTATGATGAAGGTATTTCTTATTATGGTGATTTATTGAATATGGGGATTAAAGATAATCTCGTTACAAAAAGTGGGATGACGTATACTTTCGGGGACATAAAATTAGGTGTAGGTTTTGAAGCCACAAGAGGATTTTTAAAAGAAAATCCTAAAATAGGAAAAGAGTTATTGAAACAAATTACAAAAAATTAGATTTATGGAACAAAAGAACAAAAATTATGAATTATCTTTTTGGTTTTCGTCTCGATTAAGCGAGGAAGAGATAGAGAAAAAATTTGATAATTTATTAAAACAATTAGAAAAACGTGAAGCTTTGATAATCTTTAGTCAATCGCCTCAGTTAAAACAATTAGCCTATCCTATAAAAAAGGAAAGGAACGCCTATTTTGGTTATATTCAATTTGAACTTCCTAAAGATTTATTGGTACATTTAGAAGAAGACCTTAGGTTGAACGATGACTTTGTTCGTTTTATGGTATTAGGTATAAAACCGAAAGAAAAACAGAAAGCTCCTTCAATTACTTTTAGAAAGCCTATAAAGAAGGAAGAAGAGAAGGAAGAAGAAAAAAGTAAAACACAAGAAGCAACGAAAAAAGAACCTCAAAAAGAAAAGGTGATTAGTCTTGAGGAATTAGATAAAAAACTTAATGAAATTCTTGAAGAAGAATAAATGTGTGGGAGAAAACGGCGGGAATAAACTTTAACAATAATAAAATTATGAATCTAAACAAAGTATTTATTCTAGGTAATCTTACTAGAGATGTTGTGCTTCGTAATACGCCTTCTGGTAAATCAGTAGCTAATTTTGGAGTGGCTACTAATAGGGTATGGGTGAATGCGAATAGAGAAAAACAACAAGAAGTAGAATTTCATAATGTAGTGGTTTGGGGGAAAATGGCAGAGCTTTGTAACCAATATCTTGCAAAAGGACGTTTGGTACTTGTAGAAGGAAGAATTAAATCAAGAAGCTGGGTTGATAAAAATGAACAGAAAAGAACAAAGACTGAAATTATTTCTGAAAATATTAGTTTTGGTCCTCGAGGAGTACAGCAAGAAGAGAAATTAAAAATGCCTCTAGAAGAGGCAAAATCAAAGACAGAAGACCTTCCTGTCTTAGAAGAAGAGTCAGGTGAGGTTACTCCCGATGATATTCCTTTTTAATACCTTTAATCATTTCATCTAAATTCCCATCAAGGATTTGTTCTATATTGTGCCAGGATTTTTTAACACGATGATCGGTAATACGATCCTGCGGAAAATTATATGTACGAATTTTTTCTGATCTCTCGGCGTGACCTATCTGGTCACGTCTTTCTTTTTCTTCTTTTCCAACCGTTTCCTCCTGTTTTTGAATAAGAACTTTATTTTTTAGAAGTTCTAGGGCTTTTTCTCTGTTTTCTTTTTGTTTTCTTCCGCTTTGACATACAACTGTCAAACCTGAAGGTTTATGGACAAGACGCACTGCTGATTCTACTTTTTGAACATTTTGTCCTCCTGGACCTGAAGAACGGAAAAAACTTTCTTCGATATCTTCTGCTTTAATCTCTATTTGTACATTCTTAACTTGAGGAAGAATAGCTACTGTTGCTGTAGAAGTATGAATACGTCCAGATTTTTCAGTAAGTGGGATTCTTTGAACTCGATGTACACCAGCTTCATATTTTAAATTTTCAAATGCATCTTTGCTATTTATTTCTATTGCTCCTTCTTTTATGCCTCCCAATGGAGTTTTGTTCATGTGGATAATTTTAGTTGTCCATCCTTTGTTCTCGGCATAGCGGTTATACATTCTAAATAAATCTTGAGCAAACAAAGCAGCTTCTCCGCCTCCAGTACCAGCCCTAATCTCGATTACAATACCTTCAATTTTAATAGCATTATTATCTTCAAGTTTTTTATCCTCTATTTTAATTAAAAGTTTTTCTTTTAATTCTTTATTCTGTTTGATATCTTCTTCGGCAAGAGATAAAAGTTCATCATCTGTTGCTTCAGCTAATATCTCTTCTGCTTGTTTTATCCTTTTATCTATCTTTGCGAATGTCCTAAGGGAATTTATTTCTTCTTCAATTTTTTTTAATTTACGTGAGGCTTCTTCGAAATTTTTTTTATTTGAAAGAAACTCAGGGTTACTGAGTTTCTTAAAAAGTTCTTCTTTTTCTGTCTCTAGCTCTTTTAGCTTCATTTATCTTCTTTTTTTTCTTCTTTTTTCTTTAATTCCTTAGTTTTACTTGATGTAACTTTTTTAGCTTTTTTTAGAACAATTTTTTTACTTTTAATATTTTCTGTTTTTTCAAGTCGTTTTTTGAATTTTTGAACACGCCCAGCAGAATCTACTAATTTTTTCTTGCCGGTGAAGAAAGGATGACAGCGTGAGCAAATTTCGATTTCCATACTATCAACTGTAGAGCCAATATAAAATTTAGCTCCGCAAGCGCAGGTTACTGTTGCTTTAGTATTATATTTTGGATGAATATCTTTTTTCATATGCATTTAGTAATTTTTATAATACCAAAAAAAGATTGAAAAAGCAATAAGTGGAATTATCAGGATTGACATCGGTCTATAAGATATGGTAATATAAAAAAAGTTCTCTATTGTGAGGACAAGCCCCACTGTAACACTACGACAAAAAGTCGTAGTGTTTTTTATATTTTCTTGATTCTTATTACCTTTTGTGGTAAATTTAAAAAACATACTAATATGGAAGAAGAAAAAAAACAAACAATTGATGAAGTTAAAATGCAAGAGGCTGGAGTACACTATGGTCATAGTAGAACTCGTAATCATCCTCAAGCTGGATATTTTACTGTTAAATCCTATACAGAGCTGTCTTTTATTGATTTAGAAGAGACGACAAAAGCACTAGAAATAGCTTTAGATTTTATTAAGGGAATAGTTAAAAAAGAAGGCTCAATTCTCTTTGTTGGGGCCATAGCAGGTGCAAGAGCAAGGATTAAAGAACTTGCGGAGAAGTATGATTTTCCTTATGTTACCAATCGTTGGTTAGGGGGAACTTTAACAAATTTCAAAACATTAAATGGTAGGATTAAGCACTTGAAGGAATTGGAAGAAAAAAAGGAATCTGGTGAATGGCAGAAATACACTAAGCACGAGAGGAAAAAATTAGATGATGAAATGATTAAATTAGAAGCGCAATTTATCGGTTTGAAAAATACAACTAAATTGCCAGATGCCTTGTTTATAATAGACCCTAAAACACATGACACTGCAGTAAGAGAAGCACAGAAAATAAAGATTCCTATTGTTGTAGTTTTAGATACCGATGATGATCCAACTCTTATAGATTATCCAATCCCTGCTAATGATAGCGCAAAATCTTCGATTGACTATATTCTAAATAAAGTAGATGAAGCCATAGAACAGGCAAAGAAAGGTAAATAATAAATAATAATAAATAATGGCTATATCTATTGATGATGTTCAAAAATTAAGAAAGCAAACTTTTGCTCCTGTAATGGAATGCAAAAAAGCTTTGGAAGAGGCAAAAGGAGATTTCTCTAAGGCGAGTGATATATTAAAGAAAAAGGGAGAATTACGCGCTGAGAAAAAGCAAGATAATGATACAAAATGTGGGATAATAGAAACCTACATTCATTCAAACAATCAGTTGGGATCTTTAGTTGAATTACGTTGTGAGACTAGCTTTGTGGCTAAGAATCCTGATTTTAAGAAATTAGCTTATAATCTGGCAATGCATATAGCAGCTTTAAATCCAGAATATGTCTCTTCTAAAAAAGTTCCTGAAGAATTAATTGAAGAAAAGAAGAAGCAATATTTAGAGGAATTTAAAAAGAGTAATAAATCACCAGAAATTGTAAAAAAGATTGTTGAAGGAAAGCTCGAAAAAGAGTTTCAGGAAACTTGTTTGAATAAGCAGGCTTTTATAAAAGACGAGACTAAAAATATTGATCAATTAATTAAAGAAGCTGTTGCTAAATTTGGCGAGAACATAGAAATAGGTCGCTTTATTCGTTTCAAAATTTAATATGTTTGATATTCTCCCACCCCTTTTGATTCTTTTAGGTATAACTGGCTTGATTTTTATATTTAAAAATCAAAAAGGTGAAAAAGGTAAAAAAATTACAGAAGAAAAGGTAGTAATAAACGAAAAAGAGAAATTTTTAGGAAAATTTCATAGAATTTTTAATAAAGAGAATTATCAGAAGGCTTGCAATCAATTGACTCTTTTTGTAGAGAAATTCTTAATTCGTTCACGCATAATAATTTTGAGAATTGATAGAACGATTTTTAAAAACTTGGCGAATATTAGGAAAAGAAAAAACAACAAAACCGAGGATGAAGAGAATAAGATTATCAAATCCTTTAATAAAGAAAAATTAGTAGAAGACGATACAGATTTTTCACACATTTTGGATATAAAACAAGAAGAAAAAAAATTATTGAAAGAAATTGAAAATGATTCAGGAGATATAGTCGCTCTTAAAAATTTAGCTCGTATTTACCTTTGGCAAGAAGATTTTCCTTCTGCCCGCTGGGTTTTACTTGAGGCCTATAGATTAGATAAAGAAGATAATGTAATCCAGGGTTTATTTATAGAGTTATATGGAAAGAAGGGTGGCTAACCATAAAAGGCCGAGGTAGCTCAATGGTAGAGCAGTTGCTTTGTAAGCATCAGGTTGGGGGTTCAAGTCCTCTCCTCGGCTCATTTACGGGTGCGTCGCATAGCGGCAATTGCACGAGACTGTAAATCTCGCGACCTTAGGTCTACGTAGGTTCGAGTCCTACCGCACCCACTCATCATGATATCGAAAAAAAATTAAAAAAGTTATATGAGGGTGGTTTATCTATGATGGAAATATCTAGAAATGTAGGCTATTCTCTGTCGGGGGTGAGGTATTGGATGGATAAATACAATATTCCAAGGCGGCCTAGAGATGAGGCGAATTATCTAAAATATAATTCAAAAGGAAATCCTTTTAAGATTAAAAGGTTAAAGACTAAGAAGGATGTGGCGCTTTTCAATTTAGGGATCGGATTATTCTTAGGTGAAGGAACAAAGAAGAATAAATATAGCGTAGTATTAACTAATTCAGATCCTAAGATAATAAAACTCTTTTTAGCGTTTTTAAAAACGATTTGTGCAGTTGAAGATTTTAAAATAAGGGCTGCTTTAAATGTGTTTGATGATATTAATTTAGAAGAAGTATTAAGCTTTTGGCAAAAAGAAACTGATATTCCCTATTCAAGGTTTACAGCATCTACTATTAGAAAAAGCAAAGGAGGTACTTATAAAAATAAAAGTAAACATGGCACCCTTACAATTTATGTTTCAAATACAAAATTAAAGAGACTGATAGATAAATATTGTGAAGAAGCATTTATTAAGTTTTTTTGATTATGCGCCGAGATAGCTCAGTGGTAGAGCATTTCATTGGTAATGAAAAGGTCGTCGGTTCAATCCCGACTCTCGGCTCAAATCGATTTATGGATAGTAAATAATAACAATTAGCAATAAACAATAGTATGAAAAAAGAATTTATAGTAAGATTACAATGCACAGAGTGCAAGCACATTAATTATTATACACGCAGGAATAAAAAAACTGTTGAGCGTAAGTTAGAATTAAAAAAGTATTGCTCTTGGTGCAAAAAACACACGCTTCATAAAGAAATGAAAAAATAGATAGTAAGATTATTAATAAAGTCCTTGTATATTGACAAAAGAATCAAGAATGTTAAGATAGAATGGTGATAATATAACCGTTTGGTGCGGTTCGATTATGAGTAGACTTCCTATCAAAATTAAAGAAAAAGCTTTTAAATTACGAGCTAAAGGTTATTCTATCAAAGAGATAGCTGATAAGCTTCATATTGCTAAAAGTACCGTTTCTTTATGGGTAAGAAATATTCAGTTAGATGAACAAGCTATAAAAAGACTTAATGAAAGACGTCTATTACCTTATTATAAATCTGCAGTGAGGTGGCAGGAAAAACGAGAAAAAGAAAAAAGAAAGATAAAGTTAGCTGTTGAAAAAATAGTAAAAATAACGAAATGGGATATAAAACAGGCAAAGATATATTGTGCGTTGTTATATTGGTGCGAAGGTGCAAAAGGTTATAATGAGTCAATCAGATTTGTAAATTCCGACCCCAGTTTGATAAAAACATTCCTAATATTATTTCGAAAGGGTTTTCAAATAGAGGAAAGTAAACTTCGAGTTTTAATGCATTTACATTCTTATCACAACGAAAATATACAAAAAGATTTTTGGTCTAATTTAACTAAAATTCCCAAAACTCAGTTTAATAAAACCTTTTTAAAACCACACACCGGAAAGAGAATACGAGATAATTATCCTGGCTGTGTAGCTATTATATATCACGATCGTGCATTGGCAAGATTATTAAAAGAAATATACCGATTATTTGCTAAAAAAATAGGGGCATAGGCTAATGGTAAACTTCTTCTCTCCAAAAGAAGAGTTGCAGGTTCGAGTCCTGCTGCCCCTGCAAACATTGACTATTAACATAAAATATGTTATATTTATAATATCCTAATATAGGATATTTTTTGTTCTTTGATAAATAATATTTCTACTATCTGCTATATAACTGATCATTACCTATGATTAGTGGTTAGTTATATAGTAGGTAGTTAATATTAAAATAAAAAATTTCAAAAGGAGATGAGAAGAAATGAAAAAGAAAAGATTGTTAATTTTAGTAGTAATTGGAATTGGATTTTTGGGAATAATTTATTATTTCTTTTTAAATACAAGCAGTGTTGAATGGAGGATTGAAGTATTAGATTTGCCTAATATTGAGAGGGAAAACCCAATTACTGTTCAGGAAGGCCTCGAGGCACCTCAAATATTCCATCAATCTGAAATGCGCGTTGCGGCATTTCAAATTAGAGACCCAAAAGGAGGATTTGTTTTTGATGAAATAGCAAGAAGGTGGCATCAAAAGGGGTTAATTCGAGGTTATTTACAAGGTTTTGATAAAAAAGAATTCTGTGTTTTATTCAATGATAAAAGAATTGAAGTCTGGACTGATTCTGATAAGTTTTTTACGGCAGAAGGGGAGATTATTCTTATGTTATTGGATAGTCATGGTGAGATAATTGCTTGTGCTAGGGCAGAAGTAATTATTGATAATCAACCTCCTTCTGTAGATGACTTAAAGTGATAATAAAAATGATAAAAAAGAGCTCAAGCACAGAGCTCTTTTAATTTTACCTAAAACAGATTCGAATGTCGTCTATCAGTCCCTGCGAACTTAAAAAGCCTCTATTAGAGAGGCTTTTTAATTAGAGTTAAAGAAGATTCGAATTCATAGTATAATGTATTTATGGAGAATTGGTTTTTTAGAATCATTTAAGTTGCTCGGACTAATTGCTAGTTTTGGATTTTATGATTTTTTTATTGTTCTGTAATGGAATCTTTGATAGGATAACATTTATAATTCTAAATATTAAGAAAGATTTTATTCTAAATAAAGTGATTTTTTCTGATCATTGTCCGATAAGAATGGAAATTTAATGAAAGAATTATTTTTATAATATTATGGAAAATTATAGAGACGAACAATTAATAGCTAATTATCTAAAAGGAGATGAAGAATTGTTGGAGGTTTTAGTTAGACGCTACTTTAAATTAATCTATAATTTTGTCTACCAATACACAGGTAGCCTTGAAGATTCTGAAGATATAACCCAGGAAGTTTTTGTAAAAGTATGGCGTAATTTTAGGAAATTTAATCAGAAAAAAAGTTTTAAAACTTGGATTTTTAGCATTGCCAAAAATACGGCAATTGATTTTCTGAGAAAGAAAAAAGCAATACCATTTTCAGCGTTTAATGATGTAGAAGGGAAAAATGCTATTATTGATACACTTGTTGATACAGGGCCTATTCCAGACGAACTTTTTGAACAAGTAAGTACAGAAAAAATGTTAAATTTAGTGATGAAAAAATTATCGCCAGCATATCGTACTGTATTGTTGCTTCATTATAATGATCATTTTACTTTTCGGGAAATAGCAGAAATTTTATCTAAATCCATTAATACCGTAAAAACCCGCCATAGACGGGGAATTGCAATACTAAGAAAACTTTTAGAAGAAAAATGAACCAAAATAGCTTTCTAAAACGTATTAATATATAGAGAGTTATGATACAAGATTTTGAAAAATTTTTCTCGCGCATTAAACCCGCAGAACCTCCCGTGGGTCTTTTTGATCGCATAATTCTGGCGATTAAGCGAGAACAGGAGTTACAACATACAAGAAGATTATTGTTTAGCTTTCTTCTTCTTTTAGCTCTTTCAATTATTACAGTACCTTTTTCTTGGACAATACTCGTTAATCAAATTGAAAATTCTGGCGTTTCTTATTTCATTTCTACCGCCATTAGTGATTTAAGCACATTTGCTATTTTATGGCAGGACTTTAGTTTAGCTATTTTGGAATTATTGCCGATTATGGGTATTGTAGCTTTTGTGACAAGCCTTGGGATAGCTCTCTTTACGCTTAGATTATTTTTATATAAAAAAAGATTATTATTGGATTATTTAATACATAATGTCGTATAAAAATTACTTTTTAAAAATAAAATAAATTAAAATTTATATATTCTATGAATGAAGAAAAACAAAATAATTCTCAAATAGAACAATCTTTTAATGAATCAAGCAAGAAAATAAAACGCGATACTATCAAATGGATTATTATTGGGCTTGCTGGTTTTGTTGTGATTGTTTTAATATTCAGCGCTGGTATGTTTGTTGGCGGGATGAAAGCACTATTTTCCTATCGTTGGGCCGAAGAATATCACAAAAATTTTGCTGGGCCACAAGTTGGTTTTTTTGGCGATTGGCAATGGGATTTACCTGGCGGAGATTTTATTGAAAGCCATGGCATTTTTGGAGAAATTATTGAACTTAATGATTCTGGGTTTGTGATTAAAGGACGTAAGAATATAGAGATGGTAACTATGATTACGGGAGACACGATAATTAAAAGAGGTAGGGAAATAATAAAAAATGGATTAGAAGTCGGCGATTTAGTTGTAATTATTGGGCATCCTGATAAGCAAGGGAAAATCAATGCTAAGCTTATACGAATTTTTAATGAAAATGATACGAAACCTCCGCAAAAACCTACTTTATTTTCTTTTTAGATAAATTATATAAATATGATTTTAAGATTATTTAAGAAAATACTTCAGCATAAAGTTATAGCCGGGATTATTGTTTTGTTAATTACTAGTGGTGGTTATTTTGGTTATCAAAATTTATTATCCAAAAAAAATAAAAATGAAGTACAATACGCTATGGCAAGTGTTAAAAAAGGTACCTTAGTAGTTTCTGTTTCTGGTTCGGGACAAGTTTCAACTTCAGATCAAACGGACATTTCGCCAAAAGTCTCTGGTGATGTTGTGCGCGTTGGTGTTAAAAATAATCAAGAAGTTAAAAAAGGTACTCTTATTGCCCAACTTAATACGAGAGATGCCCAAAAAGCTGTTTTGGATGCGGAAGTTGATTTAGCTAATGCAAAAAAAGATGATGATATTAAAGGAACGGCAGAAGAATCTCTCGTCGAAACTTATGAAGATGGATTAGATCTTTTAACTAATATTTTTAAAGATTTGTCTACAATGATGCCTATTTTAGAGGATATGTTTTTAGAAAGTAGCCTGAATAACGATACAAATGATATTGATCATTATCTTCGTACGGTTCATTTTTATCTTAGTGTGTATGGTAGTGGTTTAAATCAATTATCTTTTTGGAATCACAATATTGAGAATGAGGCTGAGAAAAAATATATTGTTGTAGAAAAGGAATATGATTTAATTCGTGAAGAATATTCTGCCCTCTACTATGGTTCTTCATATGATCAAATGGGGAATATATTAGATAAAACTTATGATATGAATAGAGCTCTTTTAGATTTAGTCCGGCAATCATCTAATGTGGCGCAAAAATACCAAGAAATGACAGAAGCAGAAAATTTTATATCATCTTTTTCTACTACTATCTCCGATTCTCATATCTCGCAACTTAATACCTTTACCTTATTACTTATTAACAATGTGAATTCGATTTTATCAATTAAACAATTACTCGCTGACGAAACAAAAGTATTGGATAATATCGATCTGGATATTGAAACGCAGAATCTTACCATTAAGCGATATGAATATGCTTTATCAGATGCAAAAGAAAAACTGGCCCAACATTATATCCAAGTTCCTTTTGCGGGAATAATTACAGAATTAAATGTTGAAGAAGGGGATTCTGTCTCGTCCGTCACAAAACTGGCGACTCTTATTGCTAAACAGAAAATAGCGGAGATTACTCTTAATGAAGTGGATATTACTAATGTGGAAGTAGGGCAAAAAGCAACTATTACTTTTGATGCCATAGATGATTTAAGCGTCACTGGGGAAGTAATAGAAGTTGGTGTTATGGGTACGGTTAGTCAAGGTGTAGTATCGTATGATATCAAAATTGTCATTGATAGTGAAGATGAAAAAAGGATAAAGCAAGGTATGAGTATTTCAGTCGTGATTATTACTAAAGAAGCACAGAATGTTCTTTTAGTACCCAATGCTGCCATAAAATATAATAACGATGTTAGTTATGTAGAAATTTTGTCAAAGGATAATGTTATTGCAAGTCAGCAGGTTGAAATTGGGCTTTCCAATGATATATACACTGAGATTATTAGTGGGCTCCAAGAAGGAGATAAAGTTATTACTAATCAAACCACAGGTTTATCAGGCTCAAATTCAGCATCAAGTAATATTAAACCCAATAATGATTCGAATAAGCAGTATGGTGGCGAAATGAATATAATGAGAATGATGCGTTCAAAATTATGATTGAGGTTCAGAATATAGTTAAAACATACAAAAGTAGCAATGTAGAAACTAATGCACTAAGAGGTGTTTCTTTTAAGATTGATGATGGTGAATTTGTGGCGATTATTGGTCCTTCTGGATCAGGTAAATCAACATTGATGCATATTTTGGGTTGTTTGGATGTTCCAACCAGCGGTAAGTATCTTTTTGAAGGCAAAGATGTTTCTTGTCTTTCCAAGAGCCAACTGGCAGATATTCGTAAAAGCAAAATTGGATTTGTTTTTCAATCATTTAACTTACTACCGCGGACATCTGTCCTTCGTAATGTGGTTTTACCTCTTGTTTACTTGGGCGTTAAGAGGGGCGAACGGGAAAAACGCGCAAAAATAGCTCTGCAAGACGCTGGAATGAATGAATCTCATTTTCATCATCTTTCTAACCAGCTTTCAGGAGGTCAAATGCAGAGGGTAGCTATTGCCAGGTCTTTGGTTAATAATCCAACTATTATTTTGGCTGATGAACCGACTGGTAATCTTGACAGTAAAACTGGTGAGGTTGTTCTTAAAACTTTTCAAAAATTAAACGAGCAAGGACGGACAGTTATTCTTATTACTCATGAAAGATATATTGCCGAGCAGGCCAAACGAATAATTTCTCTTAAAGACGGAAAAATTATTGAGGATGTTATCAATCGTAATTCTAAAATGGTTCAACAAATTAAAGAATAAAATTTATGTTTATCAGTGATTTACTTGAAGAAGTATATTTTTCTATTTTTGCCAATAAGGTCAGGTCAGGTTTGACTATTTTAGGTATTGTTATTGGCGTTGGATCAGTTGTGGCCATGATTTCTATTGGTCAAGGAACTCGAGTTTCTATTGAAGAAAGTATTAAATCCATTGGGTCAAATTTATTAATGGTTTCTCCTGGTATTAAGCAAGGTCCGGGAATTCAAGTAAGCTCAGGCCGCGGTTCTGCTCAGTCAATTGACATAGACGATGCCGAGGCTATTGAGCAAGAAATTTCTTTTATAGAAGCTGTGGCGCCAGAAGTTTCCAGCAAGTATCAGATTGTTGCCAAAGGAACAAATACAAATACATCGATTCTTGGAACTGTTGCTTCATATACCAGAGTAAAAAATCTGGAGATGGATATTGGAACATTCTTTTCTGAACAAGACGTAAAAAATTCATCAAAAATAGCAGTTTTAGGGTCGACAACCCGTGATGATTTATTTGGTGAAAATTCAAATCCTATAGGACAAAAAATTAAAACTAATAACATTAGTTTTACGGTAATAGGCGTTGCTGAATCTAAAGGGGGCACTGGGTTTGGAAGCCAAGATGATATAATTTATATTCCTATATCAACTGCTCAACGTTTTTTATCAGGTAACGATTATGTTAGCACTATTAATATTCAAGTTGAGGATGAGAAGCATATGTCAGTTGTTGATGAACAGATTACCGCTCTTTTGTTAATCCGTCATAATATTTCAAATCCAGACGAAGCAGATTTTTCCATTATGAATCAGGAAGATATTTTGGAAACTATGTCTTCTGTGTCTGGAACTCTTACTTTATTACTGGGAGCAATCGCCGGCATTTCTCTTGTTGTTGGCGGGATTGGTATTATGAATATGATGTTAACTACGGTTTCGGAAAGAACCCGTGAAATCGGGCTTCGCCAAGCCATCGGCGCTAAAGATAGGGATATTACTTTACAGTTTCTTTTTGAAGCGATAGCGCTTACTTTTATTGGAGGAACAATTGGAATTATTTTAGGTTGGATTACTTCAATGATGATTACTCGATTTAGTGATATTACAACAAGCGTTTCCCTATGGTCAATATTATTAGCTTTTGGTGTTTCTACTTTAATAGGAATTGTGTTTGGTTATTGGCCGGCTAAGAAAGCAGCCAGTCTTAATCCAATTGATGCTTTGCGATATGAATAAGAAAAAAATTAAAGAAATCATAAATCGATGATTTTAAGCGCGTTTTATACAGAAAGGTAGCTAAATAATTTTTAACATTGCTCCATATCCTAGGATTAGATGATAAAACAGGTTCGAACGTCGTCCACTAGACCCTGCGGACTTAAAAAGCCTCTATTGGAGAGGCTTTTTTAATTAGGGTTAAACAAGGTTCGAACCTATGATATAATAAAAAGGTAAGTTTAATAAAAATATGAAAGAAACTATGAACTCAGAATTTTCTACCTTTAAAGAGAAAAATAAAGAAAAAGACCAAGAAAGTTTAAAAAATATTTTAGAAAATATAAAACTATCAGAATATTCTAATTCGGATACTCTCGAGGAATATTTAGAAATCAAAGAAAATTTACCAGAAAAATTTTCGGAAAAAATAAAAGATGCAAATCAAGAAGATAATTTAATGCAGTGCTTATTAAGGATAAGAGAAGATTTATATAATTTATATGGAAACAAAAAAAGTAATGCTAAATCATTAAGCGATTCTAGATTTACTTCTTTAGAAGGAATGATAGACAGGCATTTAATTTCTTGTGGTTCTCTTACAAAAATTTTCGGAACAGCCTTAAGAAGTTTTAATATACCAGTTAAATTTATTCATGGGAATTTAAAAAGAAAAAAGAATTTTCCTAGAAGATATTTGCATTCTTGGTTAAAAATTTATAATCCTAAAGAAAATAAGTGGGTAGCAGTAGATTTTACTAATGGATCTCTAGAATTACCATCTAATGTTGAGGAAATCAAGGAATATATTGACTGGGAAGAATTTAAAGAAGATTACAAAAAAGGTGATTTTTAATTTTTCAAAAACAGGTTCGAACGTCGTCCACTAGACCCTGCGGACTTAAAAAGCCTCTATTGATGGGGCTTTTATTTAGGGTTAAGGGATGTTCGAACTTGTGGTATAATATGATTATAGCAATTAATAATTTTATAAGTGATATAGAGAATACAAATCTATTTGTTTTTATTACTTTCTTATTTCTAGTTAATATAAAATGGCAGGAGAGGAGTTTAAATAAAAAATTTTAAAAATTAGCTTTATTAATAAAAGAAAAATTAAATGAATCAATTAATTCTACTTAGACATCTTGAGTCACAATGGAATAAGGAAAATCGTTTTACTGGTTGGACAGATGTTCCTTTGAGCAAAGAAGGGATAAAAAGTGCAAAAAAAGTTGCTGAAAATCTATCCGATTTTAGTATTAATAAAGTTTATACTTCACCATTAACTAGAAACAAAGGAACAGTTTCTTTAATTTTAGAAAAACTTAATAAGAAACATTTGCCTGTTTGTATTGATAAAGCATTAGATGAAAGAAATTATGGAGATTTGCAAGGACTTAATAAGGACGAAATAAAGGTTAAATATGGTGAAAAGCAGGTTAAATTATGGAGAAGAGGTTGGAGATATGCGCCACCAGGGGGAGAGAGCTTAAAAGATGTTTATAATCGAGTAGTTCCTTTTTATAAAAATAATATTCAAAATGATTTAGAAGAAAATCAAAATATTTTAGTAGTAGCTAGTCATAACAGCTTGAGGGCTTTAGTAAAATATCTTGAAAAAATTTCGGATGAAAATATTATTAAATTAGAAATACCTACTGGCAGTTTGAGATTATATGAGGTCAACAAAGGTCTAGTAAAATTAATAAGAGAATAAACAGGTTTGAGTATCGTCCATTAGGTTCTGCGGACTTAAAAAGCCTCTATTAATGAGGTTTTTTAATTAGGGTTGGAGGATGTTCGAATTTGTGGTATAATAAAAATATAATTTTAGATAAGTTTACGAAAGAAAAAATTAAGAAAATTATTAATTGGTAAAGTTAAATTTGAATCAAAAGTATGAAAAATTTTAAGAATATATCTAATCGCGGGAGAGGGAACGATTCCGGAGAAAGAAATTTTAAGAGAAGGGATCCTGAGAAAAGGCAATTTGGTAATAGGGGTAGAGAAAGGCCGCAGATGTATGAGGCAATTTGTAGTGATTGTGGTAAGAAGTGTGAAGTTCCATTTAAGCCAACTGGTGATAAGCCTGTTTACTGCAGTCAATGTTTTACAAAGCACGGCGGAGGCCAGAAATCTAATAGATTTGAAAGAGGAGATCGTGAAAGACCTAGGTTTGAAGACAGAAAGATGTTTGATGCAATATGTGATAAATGTGGGAAAAGATTTAAACTTCCTTTCAAGCCAACTGGTGGAAAACCTGTTTATTGTAATGAGTGTTTTGATAAAGGGGGTGATTCTTCAAGTAGTGATAAGGTGATTAATCAATATAAAGAACAGTTTGATGTGTTGAATGTTAAACTTGATAAGATTATAAAAATTTTAACTCCAGTTATTTCGGTAAAAAAAGAAAAGAAAGCAGTAGTTGTTAAGAAAGAAAAGGCGAAGAATTTTAAGAAGGTTTTACCTAAAAAATCTGTTGACAAAAAAAAGGTAAAGAAATAATAGTCTAAGATATAGCGAGTAACAGGGTAGGGCAAGTTTATATAAACGGTTTTAACGTTGTTTGAGATGCTTTATATTTGTTAATACTTAGTATGTAGGCTTACATTTTTATAATTAAAATTAAATAAAAATATGAACAAAGAAGGATCAGTTTCAATTTTCTTAATAATTTTAGGGTTGTTATTTGTTGGAGGTTATTTAATAAACGAAGGGATTGTAACAATAAATCTTCCTTCTACTACAATAACGACGATAGGATTAACTACGACAACAACGGTTTCTTCAGAGGAATTTTGTCAGAAAAAAGGTACGGAGACAAAACTTAGTCTATCAGAAGCTAAAGAAATTGCGTTTTTAAGTGAATGTGGCGATAGACTTGAAGATACTTATATATGTAATGAAATCACTGGAACTTGGTGGATAAATTTGGATATAGAGAAAGAAGGTTGCAGCCCAGCTTGTGTGATTAATGTGGAAACTAAAACAGCTGAGATTAATTGGAGATGTACAGGATTACTCCCAATGTAGATCCCTCATTGACCAATATATTGTATTGTGGTATGATTAAAATGTCCTATTAATAGGGCATTTTAAATTAGAATAGTAGTTGTTTGAAAAATAAATAAAAAATAAAAAAGAGGAGGTGATTTAAATTGCGCAAATTATTAGAAAGATTTATCTCGGTCCCTGATGATAAATTACCAGAAGGACCAGTAGATGTTATTGTTGGAATCGGAGCAGGTTTATCTCGTGCTTATCGGTCTTCATGGAGATCGATAGTCCTAAGTCTTCAAAGTGAAAGAGTGCTCGACTTTGTTACAGAACTTTTTGAGAAAAAAAAAGGTAGGGACATTTTCTTTTCTGGCGGATATAGTTATAAAGGATATTATGAAGCTGTCGTTATGTATGAAAAGTTTCTGAATTCTGTTAATAGAAAAAAGATAATTTATCCCCATATCGAAACAAAAAGTAGGAATACTCTTGGCAACGCAGTAGAAACAATAAAATGGTTAAAAGAGAAGAATTATAAATCAGCTATCATAGTAGATTTTTCAGGTCATTTAAAACAGATGAAAGATATTTTTCTGAAACAAAACAAAGGAACAAGAATAAAGTTATATTTTATGAACGCACACTCTACTTATGGGTGGAATTCTCAAACAAGATTGAATAATTTTTATTCATTCTTTGTTTGGCAGTGTTTAACAAATATCTATTATAAAATGATAGGTGCTTTGTAAAAGTTAAAAAAAGAAAATGGAGGTAGAAAATGTCAAAAGAATTTACAGAGAAGCTAAGAGGCAGACCATATTTTGGAGGGGAAGAGAATAAAAGGCAAATTAGGGTATTAAGTGAAATTAAGTTATATAAAAATTTAATTTTGTTTAATATTTACAGTGGAGGTTCATCATTACTTCATGTTGTTAGTTATCCTGCGCAAATAAATTGTAGTTGGATTTCCTATTTTGAGGAAATTGGAACCTGCGGAAGATCAAGTCCTGCTAAAAGAATTGATTTATCCACTGTTTCAGTAATCCCTTATAGTGATGGTACTTGGGAGACTGAATGGTGCTTATTAAAAACTAGCGCGAGAATATTTGGAATGAAAGTAAGCATCAGTTACTACCAACCTCAGCATTATTAATTATCAATGAAGCCCTTGTTGCTAAATCAAGAGGGTTTCTTTATTTTAAGTTGTTTTTTGAGCCTAAATTTGGTAAAATTCTTGGGATGCCTAAAGGAAATAATATTACACTTTCTATATATGCTGGAGCTGGTGGTCAAGACGCTGAAGATTGGGCTTTGATGCTTTTAAAAATGTATCAGAAATATTCAGAAAAAAAGAATTGGAAGTTTTCATTATTAAACAAGAAAGAAAATGAGTACGGTGGTATTAAAAATGCTATTGTAGAGATGAACGGAGATAATATTTATGGAATATTACAAAATGAAAACGGTGTACATCGCTTGGTAAGAATATCCCCATTTTCTTCTGCAAAGCTTCGTCATACTTCTTTTGCTTTCGTGGAAGTTTTGCCAATTATTGAAGCAAAAGAATTCCCATTAGAAGAGAAAGATTTAGAAGTTGAGACTTTTCGTTCTTCAGGCCCAGGCGGGCAAAATGTTCAAAAAGTAGAATCAGCTGTAAGAATACGCCATAAACCTACTGGAATAGTTGTTAGTTGCCAGGAAGGAAGAGCGCAATTTAAGAACAAAGAAAAAGCATTAACTGTTTTAAGGGCTAGACTTCATCAATTAGCCGAGAAACAAAAAGTAAAAACGTTAAAAGATATAAAGGGTGAAAAAGTAAAGATTGAGTGGGGAAATCAGATCCGTTCTTATGTCCTTCATCCATATAAATTAGTAAAAGATCATCGTACTGGTAAAAAAATAGGGAATGTCGAGGATGTACTAGATGGAAATTTAGATAAAATTCTATAATTTAGAATAATCATTATGCCTTTAGTTTGTTTTAAAAATGTTTCCAAAGCCTATAATGGTTCTTTAATTTTGGATAATATTACTTTTGAAGTAAAGTCAGGAGAATTTGTCTCTTTAGTAGGAAGGTCAGGTGTGGGAAAAACCACAATTTTAAAAATGTTGATAAAAGAAGAACCTCCCACTAAAGGAAGAATTTTTTTTGATGATAAAGATATTAACAAATTTAAACCAAGAGATGTAACTTTTCTTCGTAGGAAAATAGGGATGGTATTTCAGGATTTTAAATTATTGTCTAATAGAACTGCTTATGAAAACGTGGCTTTTGCTATGGAAGTGGCTGGTTATTCTAATCAAGCAATAAAGAAAGATGCTCCAGAATTATTAAAATTAGTAAATTTAGAAGAAAGAGCTGATAATTTTCCACATCAACTTTCTGCTGGAGAGAGACAAAGGGTGGTTATATGTAGGGCTTTAGCTCAAAGGCCGGAGTTAATATTAGCTGATGAACCTACAGGGGATTTAGATCCAATAAATACATGGGAAATTATAAAACTTCTAATGAAAATTAATGAGCTTGGTACAGCTATAATTTTAGCTACCCACGATAAAGAGGTTATAAACACTTTAGGAAAAAGAGTTATTAGCTTAGATAAAGGAAAGATTATCCGCGATGAAGAAGAAGGAAAATATTTAATTTAATAATTTAACTACATGTTTGTTGTAATAAAAAGAGTTTTTCGTACAGCTTGGCAAGGATTAACCAGAAACAGTTGGCTTTCTTTTACTTGTATCGCAATGCTGACTATTAGTTTGATAATTTTAAGTTCAATTTTTATATTCAATAGTGCTAGTAATGAGCTTATTAATGTTTTGAAAGAAAAAATGGATATCAGTATTTATTTCCAAAGGAATGTTCCAGAAGAGGATATTTTAAGAATTCGCGATGACCTTATAGGAAATGAAAAAATTGCTAAAATTGAATATATATCTCAAGAAGAGGCGTTGAAGATTTTTGAAGAAAAAAGTAGCAGGAATCCAGCTATAAAAAAAGCGCTAGAAGAATTAGGAGAAAATCCTTTAGCTGCCTCTTTGAATATCAAAGCTAAAGACACAAAGTATTATACAGAAATCATTGATGAGGTTAATAATTCAGCCTTTAAAGATAAATTAATCACCATAGACTTGATGGAAAACCAGAGGGTTGTTGAAAGAATTGACGCTTTATCAACAGGAATAAAATTAGGCTCTATCTTAGTTATTCTTATCGCCGCGTTTTTGAGTGTTCTTATCAGTTTTAATACAATTCGCATGGCAATTTATTCTTTAAAGGGTGAAATTGAAATAATGAAATTAGTTGGAGCTTCTAATTGGTTCATCCGTGGCCCATTCCTTTTAGAAGGAGCTATTCAGGGGATAATTGCTTCTTGTGTCGCGATTTTAATCTTAATACCTCTTGTCATGTGGGGTAGCCCTAGAATAGGATCTTTTATTTCTGAGATAAGCATAAGCTTGTATTTCTGGTCCTATTTTTGGTATATTCTTCTATACCAAACATTATTTGGGGTATTCTTAGGAATAGTATCTAGTTTCTGGGCAATGAATAAATACCTTAAAGTTTAAATATTGCGGGATCGTCTAATGGTAGGACAGCTGGTTTTGATCCAGCCGATCTAGGTCCGAATCCTAGTCCCGCAACAAACGAGAATCGCCAAGAAGGCGATTTTTTGATAGAATTAAAATAATGAGAAAAGAATTAATTAATGAAGGGAAAAAGTACGTATTCCATTTGATAGGCCATAATGGGCAAATCTCTTTGGCTAAGCTTTGTGATGATACTTGCAGTGAAGTTTCCAGGCTATTGTCTCAATGGTTTCTAAAAAGATTGCCTAAAACAGATATGTATATTGCCAAAGGGAAAATTGGAAAACGGTTTCACGATATACTCTTGATTCACGATAAAGAAGTTTACATATTAGATCCTACGGTATGGCAATTCTTCAAAAACAAGAAATCAATACTTATTAAAAAAACAAAAACAATTAATGATGCCCTATTAGTACTTACGAGTATCTATGGAGGAAAATGGAGCATTTCAGAACAAATTATCAAATATTCTCGCAATGAAATAGAGCAACTTAGGAAGATTTTAGTAAAATAATTAGCTATTTTGTTATTAAAAAGGTTCCAATATCGCTCCATAGCTCCAGCACAAATCGTTTGCAATATTAATGGGTTTAGAAAGATATAAAAAAGCCAATGGAATTTAAAAAAGACATTTTAATAATTGATTTTGAAGGATTGGAAGAACCTGTTCAAATTGGAGCTGTGCTTTTGGATAAAGAAACGCTTGAAGAAAAAGATAGTTTTAGCTCTTACATTTGGGCTGATCTTCATAAAAAGGTTAAAGTAACTTCTGGTATTTCTCAGGGAACTTTAAAAAATGTTCCAAATCAGGCAGAGGTAGGACAGAAGATTTTTGAAAAATTTGGTACAGATGTAACTATTGGATCATGGGTTGCAAATTCAGATATTAAAAATTTTAAAAAAATAATTGAGACTGCTGGATTAGATTTTAAACTATACGACTACCATATTTTTGATATTTGGCCTGTTGCATATATTTACTTACTTAGAAAAGAATATACCGGTAGTATGCGATCAGAAGCAATTTTTAAAGAATTTGGAGCAAAGCCAAGGAACTTACATGATGCATTAGAAGATTGTAGGATTGAAGCAAATGTTTTACGAAAGATTGTTTTATAGTTTTTATTAAAAAATTGGAAGATATTAAAATCGCCAAAAAGGTAATTTTTTGGTATAATAAAAATATATGAAAGAAAAAGTCGCAATTATTGCAATATTTGCAAATATTATTCTCGCTGGCGGTAAGATTATTGTTGGGATAATAGCAAATTCCTCCGCTGTTTTAGCTGAAGGTATCCATTCTTTTATGGATGTTTTCTCTTCGGCTATTAGTTTTATTGGTATTAAAATTTCAAAAAAACCTAGCGATAAAAAACATCCTTACGGACATTATAAATTTGAGGTTTTTTCAGGATTGCTCATAACTTTCATTTTATTTGGAACAGGCGCATGGATTATTTATGAAGCATATCAGAAATTTTTAGACCCTTCTTTAATAAAAATTCCAGTTTTAGCTTTTGGAGTAATGATTTTCTCAGCAGTTGTTAATGAAATAATGGCGCGTCTTAAGATTCATTTTGGCAAAAAAGAAAATTCAATTAGTTTGCTTTCGGATGGAGTTCATTCCAGAGTTGATGTTTATGCTTCATTAGTAGTTTTTATAGGATTGTTTTTAACTAAATACTGGATTTATGCTGACTCATTCTTAGCTTTGTTGATTGGTATTTATATTGTTAAAGAATCATTTTCGTTAGGTAGAGAGGCAGTTGATTCTCTTCTTGATGTTTCGGCAGGTGAAGAAATAGAAGAAAAAATAAAATCAATTTCCAAAGCACAAAATATTGAAATGTCTTCTTTGAAAACACAAAAAAAAGGCTCTGCCATTACTGCTAATTTAGATATAAAACTATCAAGTGATTTAAGTGTAGAAGAAGCGACGAAAATATCTAATAATTTAAGAGAAAAATTAATAAATGAAATCGAAAGTTTACAGTACGTTGTTATCCAAATTAAAAGCCATGAAATGGAAACTAGATTCTATAAACCCGTTTTTGGTAAAGGTTTTGGATGGCAAAGACGAGGTAGGTTTAAAGATGAGGTAGAAGAAGCAGCTGGTAAAGGACCTAGTGGTTATTGTGTTTGCTCTAAATGTGGTTATAAAATTTCTCATCAAAGTGGGGTTCCTTGTTCAGATTTAGAATGTCCTAAGTGTCATATAAAGCTAACAAGAGAGTAGGTTGTTGTTATAAGTTTAAAATCGCCAAAGAGGCGATTTTTTGATAGAATAGAAATTAATATGTTAATAGATGATATAAAAATTGGGGTGAAAGCTGGACATGGTGGTCGTGGCGCAGTAGCTTTTAATAAAGTGATGATGAGTCTTGGGCCTACTGGTGGAAATGGCGGTAAAGGAGGCAGTATTTATTTAGAAGGAGTATCGGATATTAGTGCGCTTTCTCAGTTTCGAGGTAAAAAAGAATTGGTAGCTGAAAATGGGTATGATGGAAGACCTCAATTTCGTGACGGAGAGGATGGTAAAGATATTATTCTAAAAGTACCAATTGGTACATTAATTCATAATTTATCAACTGGCGAGGATTTTGAGATTATTACTATTGGACAGTGTTTATTAATTGTTAAAGGCGGCAGAGGTGGTAAAGGTAATTTTAAATTTCGTTCATCAACTAATACAAGCCCAACTCAATTTCAGGAAGGTTTATCTGGGCAGGAATTCGAATTAAGGCTTGAACTTAAATTAATTGCTGATGTTGGATTTGTTGGTTTACCAAATGTTGGTAAATCGAGCTTATTAAACGAAATAACTAATGCTGAAAGTAAGGTGGCTAATTATCCCTTTACAACACTTAATCCAAATTTAGGTGTTTATTATGAATTAGTTTTAGCTGATATTCCTGGATTAATTGAAGGAGCTTCTGATAATAAAGGGCTTGGTATTAAATTTTTACGTCATATAGATAGAACAAAAACACTTTTTCATTTTATTTCCTCAGAATCATCTGATTCAGTGAAAGACTATAAAATCATTAGAAAAGAATTAGGTACTTATAATAAAAAACTTTTGGATAAGACCGAATATGTTTTTTTGAGTAAAGCTGATTTATTAGATAAAAATGAAATAGAGAAAAAACTCAATAAGTTAAAAAAAATAGGTAAGGAGGCAATACCAATTTCTGTGATTGATGATAAAAGCATAAAACACGTTGAGAAAATATTACGTGATATAATCAAACAAAAATACAAAGAAACTTTGAAAAAAGATTAATTAATGATATAGTAGAAAAAATAAATAAAATTTATTATGAAAAAAATATTAATTGTTCTCTTAACTCTTGCTCTTCTTGTAGTTTTAATTAATTGGAGTAAAAATTATAAAACAAATAAAATTATGGAACCAATTTCAGATAATAATGAACAAATTAAAACAGAAGACAATGAATTAAAAATAGAAACATTAAATGAAGGAGAAGGGGTAGCGGCTAAAAATGGTGATAATGTGTTTGTCCATTATATAGGAACGCTTGAAGATGGAACAAAGTTTGATTCAAGTATAGACAGAGGAGTTCCTTTTGATTTTAATCTTGGAGCTAGTCAGGTTATAAAAGGATGGGATTTGGGAGTTTTAGGAATGAAAGTAGGAGAAAAACGAAAATTAATAATTCCTTCAAATCTCGCTTATGGAGAAAATGGAATTCCTGGTGCAATTCCTCCTAATGCTGTGCTTATATTCGAAGTTGAGCTTTTAGAAATTAAATAAATAATAAATAGAAAGGGGACCGCTGATGGTCCCCTGTTTTTTTATAATTATAAGGAGAAATTTTAAATTTTAATTGCGAGGATTTTCTTATTCTGTGGCTTTTTTAAGTAACCTGATACCAGTAAAGAATTAATGTTTGAATTAAGTTCTTCTATTATTCTGTTAGCTTGTTCTTCCACATTGCTTATTTCGTCTTTTTTTGTTTTATGAAATGATGTTTTTCTTATTCTTCTTAGGCATTCGTTCTTTATTACGCCGAAAGTCATAAGGTTAGCTTGAATAATTTTTATGGCTTCTGTTTTTTCTATGTTTTCTAAATTTTTTTGTAATTTTTTATACTCCTCAAAGGCGCATAATTCAGCTAAACCTGTTTTTTGGTTTATCATTGCGTTGCAATGATTTTTATTTGTAGAATGGACACATTTTTTTATTAAACTCATTTCTTTCTCCTTTTCTAATCTTTTTTATTTTTTTTT
>Ga0075115_10000228_pt1 | contig 27916 bp, 22 predicted proteins | sample AntAceMetag02UKH_FD_69785 | JGI IMG/M metagenome (GOLD analysis project Ga0075115, IMG submission 69785) | Saline lake microbial communities from Ace Lake, Antarctica - Antarctic Ace Lake Metagenome 02UKH | ecosystem: Environmental > Aquatic > Non-marine Saline and Alkaline > Saline | place... | reverse complement strand
TGATTTTTATAGGATTATTGATTACTGCTTTATTTTTAGCAGCTTTTTTTTATCAAGGTCTGCCTGAAGATTCGCCAATTAGAGAAAAACTTAAATTAGGAAAGTTGCTTACAAAGTTTGAGATTGGGCATATTTTCTTTGACTGGAGAAATTTAGATATCCCAATTTATGATTTAAATATTAAAAATTCAAAACTGGAAAAAATAATAAAAGGTTTGCCATCCGAAAATGATCTCATGACAGAAGACTTCAAGGATTTTGTAAATGGAATTTTTATTTACGACTATAAGGAATACAATGTGAGAACAAGAATAAGGGGTTTAACTTCTAATCATTGGATCGATGAGAAAAAGTCCTGGCGGATAAAGTTTGATTCAAATAATCTGTTTAAAAGAAAAAAGAGTTTTAATCTAATCATTCCCCAAGACAGAGCTTTTTTCGGCGAGTTCTTAAGTAATCATATTGCCAGAAAAATGGGGTTGTTGGTTCCTGATGATGAATTTGTATTTTTAAGAATCAATGGCGTATTGCAGGGCGTATATTATGAAATAGAAGACTTATCTGGGCGTTTTTTAGAGCTTCATGGTAAGGTTGATAGGGCCAATTTTTATCGAGAAGAAAACTGGAATTGGATAAAGTATGGTTTTGATGAAATATTTACAAACGTGGGCCACTGGAAGAAAAATACCAGTGCAGGTATGGATAGTTCTGAAAATTATGCTGAGATTGACTATCTTCTGCGTTTATTAAATGGTTCAGACGACAGACGTTTTTATAATGAAATCGATCAATTAATTGATATGGATAATTTTCTAAATTGGCAAGCGCATTCTATGATTTTAGGCAGCTATCATCAATCAGAGCATGGTAATATGAATTTATACTTTAATATAATTAACGGCAAATTTGAAATGATTCCATATGACGTGGGGATTTTTCCTTTCCAAAGGCTTTTTATTGACAGTAATTATAACCCTTTGGTTGCGAAAATTCTTAAAGTTCCAGAATTTCTTCATAATCGAAACGTTATTTTATGGAATTATTTAAATGATGGTAAGAATAATCAGGATGATGAAGAATTTTATGATAGTGCGTATAAGAAATACAGAAAATGTTTTTATGCAGATCGTAAGAAAGGTTTTACAAATAGATATTTTGATAATAAAGTAAAGTGGTTAAAAAATATATTCTTGGAGAATAGGCAAAAAATACTTGATAACCTCCGGTTTGCAAATGTTTTCGTTAATATTTTTATCGAACCGGATGATGAAGATTTATTATGCAAATTAGAAGTGATTTCACAAGGGTTTAGCGCAGCGACACTAGAAGGGATCAATTTAAAACCATTATCTAGGGAATCATTTAACATGGATTCAGCTTATTATTTGTATCAAGATACTAATCAGTCTAATTCATTAGATGATTCCGACATATTATTGTCAAAGCTGAATTGGAACGAAATAAATAAATCTTTTATTGCCGATAATATTAAGGATTTAATTCTTTATCCAGGAAGAACAAACGACCTTCAACCGGAAAAGTCCTATTACAGCTTTTTTATAACAAGCGGCAAAGAAAAAAATAATAAACTTAAAGATCCAACGGTTGAATTAAAGTTGATAAATTCAGTTACAGAAGAAAAACTAGAACCTAAATATCGTTATATAAAAAGCAGTAACTTCTCAAGGTTCAAGGATATTTTATTGAGTAAAGAAGAATTTCTTGAGAATAATAATATGTTTGTTTCTGATGAAGCTATACAAAACTTAGTAGTTTTGCCCAGAGGTGTTTACGAGGTTAACGATACGATAATTGTTCCTAATGGAATTAATTTAGTTATTGAACCTGGTGTTGTTATTAAGTTCAAAAAAAATACCTCTTTCATTTGTTACGGAACTGTTAGGGCGATAGGTACTAAAGATCTTCCTATAGTTTTGACTTCGCAGGATATAAAAATCCCTTGGGGAAACTTTGCTTTGGTTGGGAAAAAGCATATGGAAAGTGAATTCGAATATGTAATAATTGAATATTCCGCAGAAAGTTATATAAATGGCATATTTTTTACAGGTGGCCTATCAAACCATGGTGTTACTACAAGAATAAGTAATTGTATATTTAGACATTGCTTTGGTGATGATACGATAAATATAAAAGACGGTATAGCAAGAATAGAGAATTCAGTTTTTTACGATAATTTTTCAGATGGTATAGATTTTGATTTTTCAGAAGGTGAGATTATTGGTAATTACTTAAAGGACAATGGGGGAGACGGTTTTGATTTGTGTCGTTCAAAAACATTAATTAAAAATAATAGAATTGAAGGTTGTAAGGATAAAGGGGTAAGCGTTGGGGAGGCTTCAAAACCAATAATTATAAATAACGTTATTCGGGATGGTAATATCGGCATAGCCAGTAAGGATATGTCCGATCCTCTAGTTATTAATAACACAATATATAACAATAAAGTGGGCATAGAAGCTTACCAAAAGAAACAGGTTTTCGGTCCAGGTTTAGGAAGATTCCACAACAACATAGTTTATAAGAATGAAAAATCAGTTGTCGTAGATGGAGTTTGCGAGATAACAGTAAAACATAACTTTATTGAAAATGGTTACAAGGTTGATGAGAATATTTCAGAACCTAAGCCAGTTTTTATGGATGAGGCAAATGGCGATCTGCGTCTTAAGCCCGGTGTTTCAAGCAATGAAAATCTAAAAGCTAAATTGTCAGCAGAATTATTTTCAGTTGCCCCGGATTACAATAAAGATGAGGATTATTATTTCGGAATTATTACAAATCCAATTGTTTTATCTTTGGATGATTTTCAAAAATGGAGCGATTAATAATATATGCAGCATTTTCATATTCACAGATTTGAGTTTAAATATTTGTTAAGCGTAAAACAATACCATTCTTTAAAAGAAGATGTGCTTAACTATGCTAACTATGATAACTACTGTATGAATAATTTGGACAGGTCTTATTTCGTGTACTCTTTATATTTTGATAGTTTGAATCATGCAAATTTCTGGGAAAAGGTCGATGGAATCAGCAACCGCAATAAGTTTAGGTTACGTATATATAATATTGATCCTAACGCTAAGCCCGACATTTATTTAGAGATAAAAAGAAAAATAAATTCTGTTATCGTTAAAGACAGGGCAGTGTTTAATTTTAATGATTTTAAGACTGATTATAGATTTATGATCGATCGACTTTTAATTAATAATACTTTGCCAATTGACCAGAAAAAGGTGCTTGATGAATTTGCTTATTATGTGTTAAAATACCATTACAAACCGACGGTTTTAGTTGAATATAAACGGGAGGCGTTTTTTGGTAAGTATCATAGTAATATCAGAATAACATTTGACAGTAATATAAAAAGCTATCGGGCTGATAGTTTGTTTTCAGACAATAAGATTCCCGATACTGTTTTAGCTAAAGAGATTTTGATGGAATTAAAATTTAATGGTTTATTGCCTTCCTGGTTCCATCATCTTATACAAAAGTACGATTTAAATAGAGAGGCTCATTCTAAATATTGTAATTCTATGATAAAAACATTTAAGATTACTATTTAATATACAAGGAGGTAGATATGCAAGATATTCTAAGTCAAACAATCGGTGGTGGTTTTAGTCCTATGCTTACAGTGGTAAGTTTGGTATTGTCGTTTTTCCTAAGTTTTATAATCGCATCATTATATAAAATGACCCACAAGGGGCTATCTTATTCTCAGTCTTTTACCCATACTCTTATAATACTTTCAGTTGCAGCAGCGGCAGCAATGATGGTTATTGGAAGTAGTCTTGCCAGAGCGTTTGGTTTGGCAGGTGCTCTTTCGATTATTCGTTTTAGAACTGTAGTAAAAGATACTAAGGATATAGCTTTTGTTTTCTGGGTTCTGGTGGTTGGAATGGCATGTGGAACGCAAGGACATGCTTTAGCTGTTTTTGTAACATTGATAATTGGAATCATTGTTTTCATTTTATATCGAATAGACTTTGGTTCTATCAGAAAACACGATTATATTTTAAGATACCATCAAAATATTGATTTAATTTCAAATGATGACATTCAGAATGTACTCCAGACATATTTAAAATCGATTATCTTGCTAACTATGAATTCACATGAAGAAGGAAAAGTGTTTGAGTTTTCTTACAACATTCAATTAATAAATGAAACTGAACAAAATAATATGCTTAAGGCGTTAAGCAGTCTTAAGGGCGTAATTCACGTGTATTTATTAAAGGCAACAAGCGATGTTAATTATTAATAATGATTGTAATTTGAAATAATCTATGAAATTTAATTGGAAATCAATTGTAATCAAGAAAACAAACGAGTTGCCAAGTAATTATTGGGGGTTAGGTTATTTTCAGTCTGAACGCGGGGGAAATTGGAGGAGGAATTTTCATGAGTTAAGAGTGCGCGACTTGGCTTTATTTACTCTAGGTGAAGTTAGTGGGAAAAAAGTTCTTGAGGTTGGGTGCGGTAAGGGGGTTTATCTTGATATTCTCGCAAGGATGGGAGGTGTAATATCAGGACAGGATATATCTTCCGATAACGTTAAGCAGGCGCTAACCTTTTTTAAAAACAGTGGTTTTGAGGCAGATATAAAAGTGGGAGATGCAGTAACTCTTTTGTTTGAAGATAGTTGTTTTGACGCTGTTTTTTCGGCTGATTTCATAGAACATATATCAAACGAACAAAAAATTAAAGTATTCGCTGAAATCTTCAGAGTTTTAAAACCAGGAGGATTATTAGTTATCAAAACTCCAAACTTAGGATATTTAAGATTTGTTTTGATTTTTAAAAGAATATGCGCTTTATTGAAATTTAAATCACCCTTTAAGCTTCATATCCCACACACTAGAAATAACCCTGATAGTCAGCATCATGGGCTTATCACTTTTAAAGAACTAGAGAAAATCTTATCTGATACAATGTTTCATATGTCGGAAATTATATATTTTCCTTTAGAAAGAGAATTCGTGCCAAATTTTGTTCAAAAAATTTTATACGGCAACAAATATTTTACTGACCATATTCTTGTTAAAACCAGAAAACCTTTATTTTATGGTTATTTAGGTTAGGATCATTTTGAATTATGTCGAATCAACGTATTCTTTATCTTTCTCATGACGGCTTGATGGAGTCATTGAGTCAGTCTCAAGTATGGCAATATCTGTATAATCTGGCAAAAAAATATGATATTATGTTGGTTACCTACGAAAAGGAGAAAGATTGGTTTGATTTTAGAAGAAGAAATGAAATGTTTGATAAAGCAAAGGAAGCAGGGATAAGATGGATTCCTTTGAAATATCATAATAAGCCGAAGATTATAGCATCTTGTGTTGACATGATTTCTTGTTTATTTATAAGCATTTTTCTTAAATTTCGTTATTGTATTAATATTGTCCATGCCCGCAATGCACCTTTTACACTCATTGCTTTAGTGATGAAGACACTTTTTTTAACTAAGTTTGTTTTTGATATGCGTGGTTTTTGGGCAGACGAAAGAGTAGATGGTGGCCTATGGAAAAAAAATAGCCTAATATATCGAATAAATAAATGGCTTGAGAAGCTTTATTTTTTAAGAGCCGATACAGTAGTTGTACTTACTCGTGCGGCGGTTAAAGAGATAAATAAATTCAGCTATTTAAAAAATAAAACAATTAATGTAAAGGTTATACCTACATGTACTAATTTACAATTGTTTAAAAGAAAAGTACCTGAATCTGATAAGAAACAAAGTGTTTTTACCTTGGGTTATTTGGGCAATGTTGGAACATGGTATTTACTTGATCCTGTTTTTGAGTTTTTTAAGATTTTAAGAGAAAAGAAGCCAGAAGCGAGGTTAGTTTTTATTAATGATGGTCAACATGATTTTATAAAGTCAAAAATAGATGCTTTCGATTTGCCTAGAGAAAGCTTTGAGATAAGATCTGTTGAATTTGAAAAGATTCCCGGTGAGATATCTAAATTTGATGCGGCAATCTTTTTTATTAAGCCGGTTTTTTCCAAAAAATCATCTATGCCTACTAAATTTGGAGAATTGTTAGGCTGTGGAATCCCTTGTGTTACAAATATGGGTGTGGGGGATATGGATGTGATTATTGATGAGGGCAGAGTAGGGGTTTTATTGAGAGATTTTAAATCTCAAAGCCTGGATAAATCCGTTGAAGATTTATTAGATTTATTAAAGGATGATAAGACAAGCGTTCGATGTCGTAAGATAGCTGAAAGGTATTTTTCGCTTGAAAATGGCGTAAAAACTTACGATGAGATTTATAGTGCTTTTTAACAGTAAGAAATTCTTTTTAAAATGAAAGAAAATTTAGATAAAAAAAGAAAAATATTAGTTTTATCACCAGCCCCTTATGGAGTTTGTCCTTCACAGCGTCTTAAATACGAACAATACTTTGACTATTTAGAGGATAATGGATTTATAACAGAGATCTCATCGTTTTATACAATTAATGCCTGGAAAATTATACATAGACAGGGTTGTGTATTGCAAAAAATATTCTGGGTACTCTTGGGTTATTTAAGAAGAACATTCGATTTGTTCAGATTGCCGTTTTATGATGGGCTTTATGTTCATTTGTGGGTAACGCCATTAGGTTTTCCTATTTTTGAGTCTTTGGTAAGGGTTTTGAACGTAAATATTGTATATGATATAGATGACATGATTTTTTTAAAAGAAACAAATAAATTTAATAAAATTTGGTCTATATTCAAAGGTAGGAACAAGCCTTTTGTTCTGATGAAGAAAGCAAAATATGTAATCGTGTGTACTCCGCGGTTAAAGGAAATCGCAATGAAGTATAATAAAAATGTCAGTGATATTTCTTCGACTATTAACACAACTATTTATCAGCCTGTTTCAGCTTACAGAAAAAATAAAACAACTACGCTCGGTTGGACTGGTTCATTTAGCGGGTTGGAGTATTTGCATGTGTTAGATGATGTCTTAAAAGAAGTGTCCAGGTTAAGAAAGATAAAATTATTAGTAATATCTAATCTTATAGAAGATGGATTTGTTTTAGAAGGGATTGAAGTTGAGGGCATAATATGGAATCGTGAATTTGAGGTTAGTAATCTTCAAAGAATAGAAATTGGTCTTTATCCATTATTAAAGGACGAATGGTGTTTGGGAAAAAGCGGTCTTAAGGCCCTGCAATATATGGCATTAGGTATTCCTGTGGTAGCTACGTCTTTTGGTGCAAACTTAAGGGTTATTGAAGATAAAAACTCCGGCTTTTTAGTAAATAACAAAAAAGAATGGATAGAAACTATAGTTAGTCTTATAGATGATTTGCAATTAAGGAAGAAAATCGGTTCAAATGCTCGCAGTAGAGTAGAAAAGTATTTTTCCGTAGAAGCTAATAAAGATAAATATTTGAGAATTTTTGATTTAGTTTATAAAAAAGAAAGGCGTTTATCATGAAGAAGTTTTTTATTGAAGCGTTAGGTTGTGCGTTGAGAGAATTAGATGCTGAAAAGATTAAGAATTGGTTGCTTTCCAACGGATGGAAATTCACATTATCACCCAATGAAGCCGATTATATATTTTTTGTAATATGTGGGTTGAATAAAGAGCGTTGCGAAGACGGAGTGAATCGAATAAATGCTTTCAAAAAGATGAAAGGTGAGCTTATTGTTGTTGGTTGTTTACCGATTATGCATCCGGAAATGTATTATAAAGTATTTTCTGGAAAAACAGTTCACACCAAAGAAATCGAGAAAATAGACGATATATTTCCTGAATTCAAAATAAAGTTTGTAGATACGGTTGACGCAAATAAATCATTTGTTTCTCCAGCCAGGGATTTAGTTCAGATTTCAAGAAGAATTAACAAAGATTCTCTTGGGCTATATATGTCAAAATTAAAAGATTCTATATTTGAAGCTTTTAACGCTTTGTTTTCCGGAAGGCCCTTAAGGAATATAGAAGGGCTTGTTGGAGGAGTTGGTTTTGATAACACTTATTTTTCCTTAAGGGTTTCTGATGGATGTTCATGGAATTGCAGTTATTGCAGCATGAAAAAAGCCATAGGTGATTTAAAAAGCAAGAGTTTAGATACTTTGATGGATGAAGTCCGTAGAGGAATTGAGAATAAACAGTTTAAAATCAATATTATTTCTGCTGACTCGGGTAGCTATGGTATGGATATTGGAGAGAATTTACCTAAATTGCTCGAGAGAATCTTGGCTGAAGATAAAAGGATAGTTATTGAGTTTATTCAGGATTTAAATCCCTTTTATTTATGTAAATTCAGAAAAGAACTAGTAGATTTAATAAAAACTAAAAGAGTTAAAAGTTCCTCTACTCCTTTTCAGTCGGGTAGCTCCCGTATTCTAGGGTTGATGAATAGAAGGCTCGATTTTGATATATTTAAACAAACAGTTAAGGAAATCAGACAGGTGAATCCAAATTTTAAACTGAGAACTCAAGTTATTATTGGGTTTCCATCTGAGACTAATGAAGATTTTCAAAAGACCTTACAGGTCATTAGCGACTGTAAATTTGACGAAGTCGACCTGTTCCATTATTACGAAGGGTCTGATACTATTTCTGAACAAATAGACCCTAAGGTATCTACTGAGGTAATTTCAGAAAGAATGAAGATTGCCAAAAAGCATCTTAATGGAACACCTATTCGTTATATAGCTAATGAATAGAGTTAGTAACCAAAGATTAATAATCTTTAAAAAAGGAGGAAGTTGTGGCAGAGATTAAGTCATTGTTGAGAAAGATAGTTAAACCGATTCTTTTTAAGTTTTTAAACGAAGAAAAGTATCTTAAATTTCAGTATATCGCTAAGATTAAAGATATTGAGAAGAAATTGGTGGAAGAGGATGAAATGGAGTTAATTCCATTTTTGGTAGATAAGGATAGCATCAGTTTCGATATTGGAGCTAATTACGCTTATTATACAGAAAGGCTTGGAAAGTTATGCTCGGATGGAAAAATCTATGCATTTGAACCAATACCGCCGACTTTTAAAGTCTGTAGTATGATAGTGGAACATTATAAGCTTAATAATGTGGTGATGCTTGAAAAGGGCGTTGGCGCAAAAAATTCTAAGGTTAAATTCGAAGTACCGATACAGGATTCGGGATTTTTAAGCAGCGGTCAGGCCCATTTTTCTGGACGTCATAATACAGTTGCCAATAAAGAAATTTATTATCCGTGGCAAAAAGACAGAACCTATGAGTGCGAGGTTGTATCTATTGATGAGGAGTTTAAAGATTTGCAAAAATTGGATTTTATTAAAATGGATATTGAGGGCGCTGAATTATACGCTCTTAACGGTATGGAGAATACGCTTAAGAGGTTGCGTCCGACCATGTTGATAGAAATATGTAAATTCTGGCTAGACGGATTTAACATAACCGCTAAAGAAATGAATGAATGTATTGAAAGACTCGGTTACGATATCTATCGTTATTCAAAAAAGGATAAATCTTTTACAAAAGTAGACAGTCTTGAAGCGGATGAAAAATTTAATTTTGTCGATAAAGTAAATTTTACACCATTTGCACCTAATTATTTCCTTATACCTAAGGAAAAAGTTGAAGTTGTAAATAAGATAAAGCAAGGGCTTGCGAAATAATGAAGTAATTATATGAGGAGAATATGGAAGATAATTATAAAAAAGGCGGAAAACAAAAGGACAATTATTCTGTTTCCGATGTTATAAATGTTACTTGTCCTCTTTGCGCTAAAAATACATTTAGAAAGATATATAAAGAACGTGGTGCACTTGGCATAGTGCAGTGTGATGGTTGCGGATTATTGTATGTAAATCCCAGGTTAAAAAATCCCGAACAGATTTACTGGGGCGATGCAAATGATTATTTTAATGAGGCAAGGCTTATATTTGAAGGAAAAGCAAGGCATCATAGGTATAACAATTACATGCAGGATTTAAAGCTTATCCATAAATATAAGCCATCAGGTGATTTTTTGGACATTGGAACAAATATGGGTTTTTTCCTGAGTACGGCAAAAAAATGGAACGCCTGGAACTTGTTTGGGGTAGAACCGTCACAATCTCTTTCTGATATGGCAAGGAAATACTTTAAGCTAAACATAAAGACTTCTTTTCTTGAAGAATCTAATTTTGAAAGTAATTTTTTTGACGTAGTTACAATGACAGATGTTTTTGAGCATATCATTAATCCGGTGGAAATGTTAGCAGAGATAAAAAGAATTCTTAAGCCTGATGGGATTTTATTTATTAAAGTTCCCAACGGCTTATTTAATCTTTTTAAATTGAAGATGGCAAAGATGTTAGGAAAATTGAGCAATTATGATATTTTTGATTCATATGAGCATGTAGTGCATTATTCTTCTAACACGCTTAAGAAAATTTTACAAAAAAATGGATTTAGGGTAAAACTGATTAAGATTGGCAGTCCGATTCAGCTTCCAGTTTGGCATAATTATGTAGGTCATTATTATCAATATCCGAGTCCATGGGTATTGGATTACAAAAAACAAACAATAAGGATCTTTTTATATTTGTTGTCCAAAGTTGAATTCTATCTTCGGTCTAAAGAAGTTGGTTATTTAGCGCCTAACATAATCGCTATTGTAGAGAAAGACAATTAAATAAATTCATGTGTGGAATTTGTGGAGTAATTGATTATCGAACTTCTGGTAAGATTGACGAAGGTTTATTAAAGAAAATGTCTTCTAAAATGAGACACCGTGGACCAGACGATGATGGTTTATATATTTCAAAAGATTATCCTAATGTGGGTCTAGCACATAGGCGTCTTAGTATCATTGATTTGTCATCTGCAGGCCACCAGCCAATTTCAAATGAAAACAAAACTCTTTGGATGGTTTTTAACGGCGAGATCTACAATTATATAGATTTACGTAATGATTTAAAAGAAAAAGGGCATAGGTTTGCTTCCTCTAGCGATTCTGAAGTTATTGTGCATTTGTATGAAGAATATGAAGAAGACTGTTTGCAGCATTTAAGAGGCATGTTTGCTTTCGCACTGTGGGATACTAAGAAAAAGAGGTTGTTTATAGCTAGAGACAGAATCGGAAAAAAACCGCTTGTTTACAGTCATAAAAACGGAATCTTTACCTTTGCTTCAGAATTTTCAGCTCTTTTGGAGAGTAATTTTATTGATAAGAAGACCCGGATGCAGTCTATCGGATCTTATCTTACTTTTGGATATGTTCCTGCTCCTTTTACTATATATGAAGAAGTATTTAAGCTATTACCAGGACATTATCTTTTATTAAAAGATGATAAACTTTCAGTAGAAAAATATTGGGATCTTGATTATAGCAAGAAAAATATCATTTCTTTTCAGGATGCTCAGTCTGAAGTTATTCGTCTTTTGAAAGAGGCGGTAAAGTTACGACTATATAGTGATGTACCAATCGGGGCTTTTTTAAGCGGCGGAATAGATTCAAGTATTGTTGTGGCACTAATGAGTGAACTTAATAATGGTAGAGTAAAAACGTTTTCAATAGGTTTTGATAGTAAAAACTATAACGAATTAGAATTTGCAAGGAAAGTTGCCGATCGTTTTAATACGGAACATCACGAATTTATTGTACGTCCGAATGCAACCGAGATTTTACCTCTTTTGATTGAGCATTACGGGGAACCTTATGCTGATTCATCCTGCATACCTACCTATTATGTTTCTCAAGAGACAAAGCGTTACGTTACGGTAGCTCTTAATGGTGATGGAGGAGACGAAACATTTGCCGGATATGAACGTTATTTTGCAATGAATTTAACGGAAAAGTTTCCTTTTTGGTTAAGGTCATCTTTGAATTATGTATCAAGATTGTTGCCCGATGCGGTCAATTCAAGAAACGCTTTTAGTAAATTAAAGAGATTCATAACAGCAGTTCAGTTACCTGCTAAAAAGCGATACCTAAAATGGGTTGGAATTTGTTCCGAGGATTTAACAAGTAGAATTCTATCAGAAAATCTTAAGCATAAAATCAATAGGCAAATAGATATCGATATTGAGAAGAATTTTCTTAGTCATAATGATTCTATGGATCTGGTAGATTCGTTACTTAAAACAGATGTTTCTACGTATTTACCTAACGATTTGCTTGTGAAAGTTGATATAACAAGCATGGCCAATTCGTTGGAATGTCGATCGCCTTTCCTTGATCATAAACTGATGGAATTTGTTGCCGGACTTCCTTCGGAATTTAAATTAAAAGGTTCTCAGAAGAAATATATTTTAAAAGAAACTTTTAAGGGTTTAATTCCTGATGAGAATATCTACAGAAAAAAAATGGGTTTTGGCGTACCTATAGGTACTTGGTTCAGGAAAGAGCTAAAAGGTCTTTTAACGGAAAGCTTGCTCTCAAAACGATTTCTTGATAGGGGTTATTTTGATAGGGAAGTTGTAAAAGAATTAGTCAAAAGCCATCTAGAATCGAAACATGACTATAGTTTTCAGCTTTGGGCACTTTTGATGTTAGAGTTATGGCATAGAAGATTCATAGATTAGCTTTTGTTTAATAGGAAATGATTTATGGGGATAAATATAAATACAGACTTACGATTTAAAAATGCATTCATTGGTACTGTTTTTAGGCTGAATAATTACAATTTTATTGAAAGATTCCTTTCTAAAAATAAACTTAATTTAAAACAGTCCAAGGTGTTAGACATTGGTTGTGGTAATGGTATCAACGCAGTCGTCTTATCTGATGCAGGGATCGAATGTTCTTATTTAGGAATTGACTTATCTGATAAGTACAAAGAAACTTTATGGAGAGTGATAGAAAAAGATCAGGCTGGTGTGGCTGCCAGCTTTAAGGTGATGGATGCTAATAGCTTATCAAGGGAGGCCGAAGGGCAATTTGATTTGATTCTATGTATTACAGTGTTAGAACATATTAAAGACTTCAAAAGTATGTTGTTTATTATGAAAAATCTTTTGTCGACCAATGGCCATATAATTATAACCGTTCCAAGTGTTTATTCATGGATGTTTTCGTTCGGAAAACACGGCTATCATTATTTCAAAGATAGAGATTTCGTATCAGATGCATATCAATGCGGGTTAAAAGTTATTGAAAAAACAAAACTGAGTGGTCTTATGGGGTATATTTTTGATTTTTGTTTCTCATGGTATATGGCTATTATGTCGCATTTTTCATCAGAAGAGAAATTAATTAAAGATTTATCATTAAAATCAAGAAAAAGACATCTAGATTCCATAAAAAAAATAAGTTTTATTGATAAATATGTACCTTTTCTAGAATCAGGTTACGGGTATATATTGACTTTGAATTAAATCGATAATGAAAAAAAAGTTTATACAAAAGGTAAGTTTTGTGAAATTCGCAGGTCGATTGCTTTATAAATTGCTAGCTGTAATTTACCCAAGGGCAGTTTTTAACAAACCTCCTCCATATGTAATTGTAGAATCTTCTAATAAATGCATGCTCAATTGTCCCATTTGTGCGACGAATACCGGTATGACCAGAAAAAAAGGAGAAATGTCTTTAGATACTTTTAGGGAATTGCTTAGTCAAATCAATTGGCATGTAAAGATGATGAGTTTTTCTTTTGCCGGTGAACCGTTAATGAATGATAAGATTTTCGATATGGTTTATTTAGCCAAAAAAGAAAAGGGCATTGAATCTTGCATTGAGACTAATGGAATGTTGTTGGGAAAATTTATTGATAAGGTTTTTAGTTCAGGTTTAAAAAGAATAAACATTGCTTTCGATGGAATGAATCAAGCAACAATAGAACAATATAGAATAGGTGCAGATTTCGAAGCGATAAAAAGTTCAATTACAAGAATTTGTAATTACAAGAGAGACAATGAGTTAATGTATCCAGAAATCGTCTTGCAGTTTTTGGTAATGCGGCAAAATGAAGGTCAAATAAATGATTTTATCGATTTTGCCAAATCTCTTGGTGTTAATGAGGCTATTTTTAAAAGTTTAAATTTAAATCTTGGTTCTTGGATGTCGCAGGATAAAAGAAATGAATTCGGTTACCGTTATCTTCCTTTAAACAGGAATTATTCACGATATAAAAAAAATGGCGATAGATTGGTGTTTTCTTCCAGGTTAAACAGTTTGTGCACTTATGCAGTTAAGAGCCCGGTAGTGCTTTGGAATGGAGATGTTATTATATGTTGTTGTGATTTTGATGGTGTGTATAAATTAGGAAACATAAAAGAGGAAAGGCTTGAGGACATTTTAAATAAACCTAAAACGATTGAATTGCGTCTAAGCGCCCTTAAAAGGAAATTGCCTCTTTGTAAAGATTGTACTTACAGCGATTTATTCAATAGTTATATAAAGTTCTAATTTATGAAACTTAATCTTATTTATACACTTACTTATAGTGGATCCATAGAAGATCATAAAGATATTGGTTGCTTGTCGAGGCTTGAAGCCGAATTTAGGTATTTTTCCGATAGGTTTAATTTAACGATATTTAGTAATGACAGTAATCAATTTCTCGAACAGTATTCTTCAAGGATAAACGGAAGATTCAGCAATCCTATACGTTTTCAAGGGATTAGTAAAAAAATATATTTACTATTAAAACAGAGCAGGTTTAAGATTGTTAGGAAACTCGGTTCTTTCATTAAGCTTATTGAATTTTGGTTTTTACTACCTTTATTCTCGGTAAAGTTTTTAAAAGATGCAGATTGTATTTTGATTAAACATCCATCATCTGCCATAGGATTGGTGCTACTTAAAAAGATACATAATTTAAAGGTAAAAGTAGTATTGCGCAATAATTGGGGATGGAGTGATTTTGCCAATAGGCAAGATAATATTATAAAAGGTAAAATTATAAGCTTTTTAGAGAAAATTGTACTTAAAAGCTGTGATTTGATTTTAGTAGCTGATCAAACGCTGAATATACAGGTTGGTAATTTTCTAGGAGAAAAAGAAAATATTAAGATTATACCCAATTGGGTGGATACAAAACTTTTTATACCAAAACCTGAAAATAAAAAGGATTTTGACATAATAAATATCGGTAGATTGACATATCAAAAGAATCATGTGCTTTTACTAAATGCGGTTTGTAAATTACAGGAAAAGCTAAAAAAGGAGATAAGGGTTTTAATTATTGGCAAGGGAGAATTAAAAGAAGAGCTCGAAAGATTCTCAATAGATAACAAGCTAAATCTTAAAATAATTGAAAAAGTGAATAACGAAGAATTGCCAAATTATTTAATTAGATCGTATTTGTTTGCCATGACTTCTAGATTCGAAGGAAATCCTAAAGCATTATTGGAGGCGATGTCTTGTTCTGTTCCAGTATTGGCAACCAATATAAGCGGTATTAATAACATAATTAATGATGGTGTTACTGGCCTCCTTTGTAAAGAAGACGTAGATTCGGCATCACAAGCACTAATGAAGCTTTTTAGTGACGTTCCTTTATATAATGCAATTAAAGAACATTCAAGAGATTATATTTTATCATATTTTTCTTTCGATAAAATAATGGATGAGATATGTAACTTTATTATTAACCATAAAAATGTATTAAAGCATCAGATTGAAAATACGGAGAGTTAATGAAAATTGCTTTAGTAGATATGCCAAATTTTAGTTATTTTGAGAATAAATCTAAGTTTCCATCACTATCCTTAGGTTATCTTAGTGGAATTTTGTGTAAGGAAGGGCATGAAGTCTTGATTTTTGATAATCCTAAATGGCTACAATCTTTTGAGGAAACCTATAAGGGTCTTTTAGCTTTTAAACCTCAATTGATAGGCTTTACATCATTTACGGAAAATCGTTTCACAAGCATAAGTATGATTAAGTCTATAAAAAGGGATTCAGGGGCAATTATTATTGTCGGAGGTTCCCATTTTAGTTTTATCGCTGATGATGCCTTAAGTAATATTCCTGAGATAGATATAGTAGTTAGAAGAGAAGGCGAGTTAACTATTTTGGATATTATTGACTATGTGAATGAAAAAAAGGAGTTATCCGATATAGATGGAATAACCTATAGATCCAAAAATAATGAAATAATTTCCAATAAAGATAGAGACTTTATAAGTGATCTTGATTCTATACCTATGCCGAAATGGGAATTATTTTCTTTGGATTTGTACCAGGCAAGATTAATTGGTACAAAAAATAAGACAATAGGTATTATTTCCGGAAGAGGTTGTCCTCATAAATGTTCTTTTTGTTCTAATGCTGCTTTTGGTCGTTCTACGCTAAGATTAAGGAATTACAAAAGCGTTGTTGACGAAATAGTTTATTTAAAAAGTAGGTTTGGATATTCAGCGTTTAAATTTTCTGATGATACTATAACTATTAATAAAACACATATTATTAATTTATGTGAAGAGATATTGAGAAGAAATCTTAATATAAATTGGTCAGCGCGTGTACGCATAGATACAATTGATGAGGAAAGGATCACGCTGATGAAGAAAGCGGGTTGTGTTTCTTTATTATTCGGGGCGGAATCTGGTAGTACAAGGATTTTAAAGAAAATAAATAAAAGACAAACCCCAGACGAGATAAGAGCAGCTATTAAACTTACTGCTGATATAGGTTTTCCACTAATTTCGGTTGGTTTTATGGTCAGTTTGCCTTATGAAACCGTAGATGACTTAAAAGATACGTTTTCTTTAATGAAGGAAATCAAGTCATTTTCAAGAAATATAGAAGTTACGTATGGGTTTACTCAAATATTTCCTGGAACCGAATTAGAAAGTATTGCTTTAAAAGAAGATTTATTACCAAAGAAATTTTCATGGAATACATATATGGAATTTCCAAAGTATTTAGTCACCAATACACATCCAACAATACCTTATTTTGAAAATAAATATCTCCCCCTTGAAAAAATTAAATCTTTGATAATAAAAAATAATATTTTTTCATACTCTTTTAAAGATTTGATTAGGTTTCTAAAAAGATTTAAGAATCTTACTCAGTTTAAAGTTTTGCTTCGTTTTCTATCACAGTTATTTAAAAATAATGAATATTGCAAAAATAAGTTTTAACAATTCAATTTATAACTATCTTGGTATGTTTTTTTCAATGGTTTTTTCAATATTAACGACAAGATATATCCTTAATTATCTGTCTGTTGAAGAATTTGGAATGTATAATATCATTCTTATTCCTATTATGATTTTATCTCCATTCTTAGCATTGGGAGTGCCATCTGCAATGTTGCGTTTTATTCCAGAGTTAAGAGAAAAAAACAAGCTGATAATAGCTAAGATTATTCTTCGAAGAAGCATTTTTAATATTTTTAAGTGGAGTATAGTTTTAATGTCGGTTTTAATTTTCTTTAGAAGCCCTATTAATAAATTTTTAGGGTTACAACCGAACAGTTGTTTATTTTTAATAATTATACTTATTGGGGCATTTAGAGCATTAGTTGATATTTTTGCCAATACGATAGATGCTCAGTTCAAGCACGGATTAAGAAATTTATTAAACGTTTCTGTTTCGTTTCTAAAGCTTATACTTTTCTTAATTTTGTTAAAAATGGGTTCTGGAGTTTGGAAATTAATATTGGCAGGTGGGGCAATAGATATCTTACTTTTAAGTTCGTATGGAATTAAACTTTGGCATTTCAAAGAGAAAGAAGGCAAATCGGGATTTGATATAAAATATGAAAGTAATTTTTTAAAAAGATTTTTCAAGTTTAGGGTTAAGGAGTATTTTTGTAAACCTTTTGCAGTTTTCTGGAGTCTTTGGATAGATGTTTTAATATTGAAGTATTTCTTTGGAGATTATACCGCTGGATTATTTTCTTTTGCAGTAACTTTAGTTTTTTATGTATTTAATTGGAATCCGGGTATTGCAATTCAGTCAATTATCAGGCCTCTTTTTGCAAGACAGTACACCAAAGACAATTCTCAAAAACAATTAGAATTTATTTTCGGATTGTATAATAAATTTTGCGTGTTTTTTGCTTTACCGTCATTTGTATTCGTTGCTATATATGCCGATCTAATTATTAAATATGTTTTTGATATTAAGTATTTGAGTTCAGTCAATATAGTTATTTGTCTTATGCCTTTTATTTTTCTTCAGATGATGCTTCATCCTATAAGAAATATTTTAGTAAACATCGAGAAAAACGAAATTATTGCTTACAGCAATATTTTTATAGTATATAAGTTGATTCTTTCATTTGTGTTGATTAAAAGCTTTGGAGCAGTTGGTGCTATAATAGCTTACAGTTCCACAGTTTTATTAATTTTTTTGTTCCAGTTTTTCTTTGCGCGAAAGTACATTTATCTGAATTATTCGTGGAGATCATTTTTTAGAATAGCAGTGAATACATTAGTCTCTTCAACATTTTTATTTGTTCTAAGAAAATTTGTTATAAATATTTACTTTCTTATTTTGGCTTTGTTATTAACGGGTGTAATTTATTTAATTTGTTCAGTTAAAAATAAAGTATTTAATGAAGAGGAAAGTTCAATATTTAATAAAGCCTTTCCCATACCTTTATGGAGATTCTAAATTTATATCTTAATGAAAGAAGAAATACTTAACCAGCGCAATATATACGATAAGGCTTATTCTAACGACCTGTGTAGAGATTATCTTAATCAGCCATTCTTTAAAATTATACAAAAAAGATATATTGACCCAATGATTAAGCCCAAATGTTTAAATATCGGCTGTGGTTGCAAGGCGATTAAAGACTCAATAAATGTAGACATATCTTTCAACGCACTATTACAATCAAGACATATAAACGGAAAATATGTGCAAGCAGACGCTTATAATTTACCGTTTAAGAACAACAGCTTTGATTTGATAATATCAATGTTTTGCCTACATCATATATCAAAAATAGAGATTGTAGCTAATCAGATATTTAGACTGCTTAAAAAAGGTGGGACTTTCTTTGCCTTTGAGGAGTTTATTCCAGAGAGTAGGTGGTTTGACTTCTGGGGACTTTCATTTTTAAAGAAAAAACAAAAGAAGTTTTATAAAGAAAAAATCAACCTTTCTCACAATAGGCACTATTTAAAAACCATAGAAGAAAACAAGAAAGCGTTTAATAAATTCGTGCTTAATGCCGAAACAGTTGTCGTAGAGTATATGCCTACAAGGTTTTATTCTTACGAGTGGGCTTTTATTGTATCTGATTTATTACAGAAGATTGGATTTAAAAAGAACAGGGGTAGATTTTTAATTTTGAAAGCCAAAAAGAGATTATAATTAAGATTTAAAAAATACATTGATGGGATATGAATCCACGAAAGAATGAGATGAAAAATAATGAATATTGCAAAAATAAGTTTTAACAATTCAATTTATAACTATCTTGTATGTTTTTTTCTATGGTTTTTTCAATATTAACGAGAAGAGGAAAGTTCGATATTTAATAAGGCTTTTCCGGTATCTTTATGGAGATTTTAAATAAAATGAGATTTGATTTTAGAAGAATTAAGGCTAAGAAAATTCTAAATTATATGCTTTTAAAGATAAGTTGTATTCTGAAAAGCAAGAATTCTTTAGGTATGCCTGTCAGGATTGTTTTTGAGCCGGCTAGTTTATGCAATCTTAAATGCGAAATATGCCCTCATTATAAAAATGATTTAATAAGAAATGGTACTTTTTTAGGCTTTGATGTTTTTAAGAAAACAATCGATGAGATCGGCAATTATTTACTCAGCGTAACTTTTGCCGGAATAGGTGAGCCGTTATTAAACCCAGAATTGCCTAAAATGGTCGATTATGCTAATAAAAAAGGTATTTATACCCAAATTTTCACAAACTTACTTAAATTAGACAGTGCTAAAGCGGATTCCTTAGTAAAATCTTGCCTTGATAGGGTGATTATTTCTCTTGATTGTTCCAACAAACAGACTTACCAACAGCTTAAGAATTTTGACGGATTTCAAGTTTTGTGTGAAAAATGGAATATGCTTCTTGAAAGAAAAAAAATGCTTAATTCAAGATTACCTTATATAAGCATAAGTTTTGTCGTTACTAAGAATAATGAGTTTGAAATCGAACAAGCAAGAGCACTAGCTAAGAAAATTGGATGCGACGAATTTTTTACAAAAACAGTTAACGTCTGCAATGCCGGTGAAGATGGGTTTTCATTAGATAATTCTCGTTTTATCGCGAAAAATTTCAATCGTTATACCATCTTTAACAAAAAAGATAAATCGAATATTCATTGTCCTTGGCTATGGAATTCAACCATGGTTTATTCTAATGCGGATATAGGACCATGTTGTTTCGATGTAAAAGCTGAAAATGTTTTTGGGAACATTAAAGAAAAAAGTTTTAGACAAATTTGGAACGGTGATAAAATTAAGAAATTCAGGGCGTTATTAAAACATGATTCTGATATGATTAATATTTGTAAGTCCTGTACCGTAAAGTATAAATAAAATGAATAAAAAAGATGTTTTTAGAAAGTTTAGTTTATGTCTTAATAGTGGCAAGATTCCCTTGCCAAGAATAATACATATAGAGACCAGGTCAAAATGTAACAGCAATTGTAATTTTTGCCCGGCCTCTGTTGAAAACGATAAAAGAAAAGACATCCATATGGGCGATTCGCTTATTGATAAGATTCTAAGTGATTTAAGCGAGGTTGACTATTGCGGCAGGGTATCTTTTTACAATAATAATGAACCTTTTTTAGATGAAAGACTTTTTTCTTTAATCGCCAAGGCAAGGAATCGGTTACCTAAGGCTTATTTAGAAATAAAAACAAATGGCATTACAATAAATTTAGAAAAAATAATAAGTATTTTTAATTCTGGACTTGATATGTTGTATATTAATTATAATGCAACAGATTATTTATTAAGTAGTAGAATAAAAGAAATAAAAAAAGCATTGTTTTCTTTAAGAAGATTTAAAGGTCATCTGGAAGGAAATTGTTACTTTTCGAGGATTAAGTTTTATAAAAGATATTCTAATTCCGTTTCTGGTACCAGAGCCGGAACAAGTCCCAATAAGGGAATTAAGGGTAATTCATTAAGAAGAATATGCTTACGTCCCTTTGAAATGATGACTATTAGTCCTGAAGGTAATGTTTCTGTCTGCAGTGAAGATTTTGGCTATAATATTCTAATGGGCAGTATCGTAAAAAGTAAGATAATCGAAATCTGGAATAGTAAAAAATGGAATGAGTTTAGAAAACACTTGTTAGAAGGTGAAAGAAATTACAATTCTACGTGTTCGTTATGTGACTACAGGGGTTACTCTTATGAAATCCTTAAGGAAAACGGTGTTTTTAGTACTTTATTGGTGGGAGAGTTAAAAGAGATGATTAAGAAGCTTTTGAATTGGCACAAAAAGGATGATTGGTTATCATGAAAAAGAGTAATAAGATTTCGTTTGCAATTTGTGGTGCTTCGGGCATGTCTGTTTATCATATAAAGGCAATAAATTCTAGTAGTAGAGCCAAAGTAAGCATGATTTATAGCCGGTTTCCTGTCCTGGCAAAGAAAATAGCAAATAAATTTGACTTAAGGTATACAGATAATTTTGACGATGTCCTTAAAAATGACAATATAGACGCGGTCGATATTGTAACAGAACCGAATCGTCACGTACGATTGGCGTCTATGGCCGTAAAAGCCAATAGACACGTTTTGATCGAGAAGCCGTTGGGTGTTGATTTGGAAAATGCAAAAAAGTTTGTTGAATTAGCTGAGAGTTCAGATGTTAAGGTAAGCGTTATTTCACAAAAACGTTTTGATCTCCGACTCCAAGAAATGAAGAAAAGAATGAATTCAGGTTCTATCGGTAGGCCATTTTTTGCCGAAGTAAAAATGCTAACTAGAAGAGATAATAAATATTATTTCGCTGGTAACGGATGGAGAAATAAGGATTCAAATGTTTTATTAAACCAGGCAGTTCACTGGATAGATGTCGGTTTATGGTTTTTTGGGAAGCCTGTATCTGTTAATGGAAGATTATTTAAAATTGATCAAGGAATAGCAGTAGATGATTCCGCGGTATGCAACATATTATTCGAAAATGGTCTAGACTTTAATTTAGTTTGCACGACTGCCTGGCCGAGTTCTTCAAAAGATCAATTCAGAATTTTAGGTTCAAAAGGAATTTTAAGTTTTGATTCTCGGGGAAAAATATTTTGCCCTATAAAAAAAATAAAGAGTTTTGTTAGGACTCCTTTAGAGAGACAAATTCATAGTTTTATTGATTCAATTTCTGAAAACAGACGATCTCCGCAAAGTATAAATGATGCATACGCTTGTTTAAAAATAATCAAGGGCTGTCAATGATAAGTGGTTTTGACATAATATGTATATCTACTTCTGAATGGGAAAGTCCCTGGGGTAGCAGGCAACAGTTAATGTCCAGGTTATCTAAAGGTAACCGGATATTTTTTGTTGAATACCGATATTCCGTTATCCATTTTTTATTAAAACCCAGTTTAATTGCTAAAATCATCAAAGGTAGCTTAAGAAAGATTAATAATAGTTTATTTGTGTATATACCTTTGCCTAATCTACCATTTGGAAATTATTTTGAATGTATAAATTTCATAAATCAGAAGTTCCTAGATTTACAAATTAGGCAAATTAGGAATAAATACAGCCTGAAAAATATTTTATTTTGGAGTTTTTCACCAACCACACATCATTTAGTAAAGAATTTTGAAAAAACGCTTTTAGTTTACCATTGTATTGATAACTATACAGAAGAGAAGAGATCGTTTTTAAGAAGAAAATGTATTGGTAAGCTTGAAGCGCAGCTTATAAAAATAAGCGATATTGTCTTTACCAGCTCAAAATTCCTTTATAACAAAATCAAAAGCATAAAAGGAGAAACGTTTTTTATCCCCAGTGGCGTGGATATTAATTTTTCTGTTCTAAAAGTAGATAAAACTGTTGATTTAAATGTAGAACAAGGTCCTATTGTTGGATTTATCGGTAGTTTAGATAAACGAATTAATTCAGAGTTACTGCTTCTTATGAGAAAAAGTTTGCCATATTGTCAAATAGCTCTTATTGGAAAAAACTTGCTTGACAAAAAGGTTAATAAAAGATTTATTGATTCAGGAATTATCTTATTAGGATGGAAGAAATATGAGATTATTGCAGAGTATATTAAATATTTCAAAGTTTGCATTATTCCATACCGAGTTAACGAATTCACCAAAGCTATTTTTCCTATAAAAACATACGAATATCTTTTGATGGGAAAACCGGTTGTGTGTACTAAACTGCCAGAATTGGATTTTATTGATAATCAGGGTTTGATTAGGATAGCAGCTGACAACAATGACTTTATAAAACAGGTAGAATACTATGTAAATAACGATTCTCTTGAGAATAGCGTAAAACGAACAAAGTTTGCAAGTGCTAATTCTTGGGATGCGCGGATAGAAGAGATCAGTAGTATTATCTATAAGAAGATAAAACAATGAAAATAAGATTTAATAAGCCATATATAAGCAATAAAGAATTGTTTGCTATCGGTAAGGTATTAAAATCTGGGAAAATCAGCGGGAATTGCGGAACCGGACAAAAGGTCGAAACTTATTTAGAGAAAATTCTTGAAATAAAACACGCTTTTTTGACTACTTCTTGTACGCATGCGTTAGAAATGTCTATGCAGATATTGAATCTCAAGGAGGGAGACGAGGTAATCTTACCGAGCTTTAATTTTGTTTCTTCTGCTAACGCAATACTTAAAGTTAAGGCAAAGCCGGTTTTTGTCGAAATCGAAAATAACACATTAAATATTGATCCAGATTGTATAGAGAAATCAATTACGAATAAAACAAGGGTTATAATTTGTGTTCATTATGCTGGTAGACCATGTGCAATGGGTCGCATCCAGGAGATTGCAAAGAGGAACAATATTTTTCTTGTTGAGGATGCAGCTCAGGCCATTGGTTCAAAATACCAGGAAAATTTTCTGGGAACTATTGGTGACATTGGCTGTTTTAGTTTTCATGGAACCAAAAACCTTACTTGTGGCGAAGGTGGAGTTTTTTTAACGGATAATCATAATTTTGCCAAAAAAGCGGAGATTATCAGGGAAAAAGGCACCAATAGAACTGAATTTTTAAAAGGCAAAGTTGATAAGTACACATGGCATGATGTTGGAAGTAGCTATGTTCTAAGCGATATTTTGGCAGTTATGCTTTATGAGCAGATTAAAAAGATGAAGAAAATAATTAAAATGAGAAAAGAGGTTTATCTTAATTACAGTCAACAATTGAGTAAATTCTCGAGTTCAGGTCAGATTATAGTACCAGATTTACCAAAAGATGAATACAATTGGCACTCTTTTTATTTTAGAATAAAAGAGAAAAAAGGTAAAAGGGATTCTTTGATTCGCAGTTTAAGGAAAAAAGGGATAGAAGCAACGCATCATTTTATTCCATTGCATACCTCTCCATATGCAAAATTAAAACTTGGGTATAAAAAGGGAGATTTTCCTATAACCGAAAAGGCTAGTGACACCATTATTCGGTTGCCGGTTTATCCGGATTTACCATTTTCATCGCAAAAGTTTATTATTAAGACGCTTGGTAAAATACTAAAAAATTAAAATGTTAGAAATAGATCTTAGTTTAATAATACCTTGTTACAATGAAAAAGCTACTCTTGAAAAGAGCTTTAATGAAATTAAAGATGTGTTGGATGACTGTAAGTTTAAGTACGAGATTATTTTTGTAGATGATTTTAGCGTTGATAACACGCGCTCGATTATTGAGAATATAGAAAAAAACAATTACAATACAAGAATAAAAAAGATTTACCATAAAATGAATTTAGGTAGAGGTGCGGCAGTTACAAGTGGTTTTGATTCCGCTGAAGGTAAGGTAGCCGGGTTTCTAGATATTGATCTGGAAGTTCATGCAAGATATATCTCTTCTTTTGTTGTAAGCATTTTAAAAGGCGAGGACGTGGTAGTTGCACATAGGATATATACTTTTCAGCCTAGGTTTGTTTTTAGGTATCTGGCCAGTAAGGTTTATTCGTTTTTAGTTCATAAGTTTTTAAAAATTAAAGTTAAGGATACTGAGTCTGGCTTTAAGTTTTTTAACCGAGATAAAATCAAGCCAATCATAAATGAGTGTATTGATAAGGGTTGGTTCTGGGATACGGAGATAATGGCAAGATGTACATTTGCCGGGTGTTCTATTAAACAGATACCTTGTGTATTCCTAAAAAATCCAGAAAAAACTTCCACTGTAAAGCTTTTTAGTGACTCTGTGGACTATTTGGTGAAACTTTTGCGTTTTAAAAAGTCTTTTTCTGACAAGATTCGTTCTTTAGGGGTTGATAATTATTGGAAGACTAGATGCGAAGATTTTGCCAATAAATATTACGATAGTTCAAATATTATAATAAAATTGTTTTTAAAACAAAGGTTAAAGCTTATTGCTAAATTGGTTGAAAAAATTGAGAATAAAGAAGTAGCAATCGATCTTGGTTGTGGCTCAGGGATTTATACGCAGTTACTTTTCGATAAATTCAACAAAGTCTTTTGTCTGGATTATTCTTACAAGATGTTATTGATCGCCAAAAAAAAACTAAAAAACTGTGAATATAAAAACTGCCTATTTGTAAATTCAGAAGCTGAAAAGATACCTTTTAAAACAAATAGGGCTGATTTTGTTATTTCTGTTGGTTTATTAGATTATTGTAAAGCACCAGAAAATATCTTAAGTGGAGTTAGGAGAGTCTTAAAGCCAGGGGCAAGATTAATTTTTACTATTCCTAAGGATAAAAGCCCATTTGCATTTTTTCGTAGCGGATTTGGCAGTTATATTAGAGAAAAAATTCTTAGAATATCTCCGATCATAACATTTTTATCAAAGAAGGAAGTTGGTAGATTGGTTAATTCATTGGGATTCAGGATAAATTACCTTAATGTTTTCTGGGGAACGATGTGGATAGTTGACTGCACATTGGAATAGATATGGAAAAAGAATCATACGCAAGGTTAGATTCAATTGAGGATAAACACTGGTGGTTTAGGGCGAGAAGAGAAATACTTAAGTCTATTATGCCAGAATATGTAAAATTAGATAATAAGATAAATATTCTTGATGCCGGTTGTTCAATAGGTAAGACATCGAAAGTTTTTAGTAATAAAGTTTCGATTTGCGGTGTTGACAATAGCTTTGATGCGCTAGAATTTAATTTAAAAAACAATCAAGGAATTAATTTAGTTAATGCCAGCGTAAACAAGATGCCATTTGTCGATGGTTCTTTTGAGACCGTAATTGCTTTAGATCTAGTAGAACATTTGAAAGATGAGAAGGATTTTTTAAAAGAATCTTACCGCGTTTTAAGAAAAAATGGTTTTTTGATAGTTACCGTTCCGGCATTTTTGTTTCTTAAAAGCAAATTGGATGACGCTGCTTTTCATTATAGAAGGTATACAAAAAAAGACCTACAAAATCTAATGAAAGATTTTAAGTTTCAAACAATCAAAATTTCATATTTCAATTTTTTTCTTTTTCCAATAGTAGTTTTAATCCGTTTATTATTGAAGTTATTTAAATGTAACGAAAACTCCTTTTTTGAGTTGAAGATACCCTGGAGTCCGATAAACACCCTTTTTTACAAATTTTTTAGCTTAGAAAGGTATTTTTTAAGAAATATAAATTTTCCTTTTGGTTCAAGCTTAATTTTCATCGGGAAAAAGAATTAATTACTAAAATAATAATGACTAACCGTAAGGGTTTATTAGCTGTCATATTCATAATTGCTTTAATAGTTCGTTTAGGTGTTTTTTTGCATTCTTTCAATGCTGGAGAAATTCCTACGTGGGAATACGAAGAATTAGCTGATAATATCTTAAGCGGCAAAGGTTATGTTTTAGAACATCTAGAAATAACAAATCGATTTTTTGGTCCACCGCTGTACCCATTTTTTTGTTCGTTTATTTATCAATTGAATGCCCATAGTCAAACTTCAGTTATTCTGATTCAGATTTTGCTGTCATGCTTGACATGTGTTTTGATTTTTAGACTTTCGAGATTTTTCTTTAATGATCTAACGTCGTTCATTGCTGGTTTGTTGGTTTCGTTTCACCCTGGTCTTATAATTTATTCTATTAGACTTCATCCATTGACAATTGATGTTTTCTTGCTTGTGTGTTTGGTCATTATTTTTGTTCATGCTATTTACTCAAATAGATTATTGTATTTTGTTCTTTTAGGGATTGCGTGCGGTCTGATATTATACACAAGAACAGTTTTATTAATTTTTATACTTTTAAACCTGCTTATTTATGTTTTAAGATCAAGAGATAAAATGCGTTCAATAAAAATGTCTTTATTGGTTGTGCTGATTATGTTTTTGATTGTTTTTCCTTGGACAGTGCGCAACTACCTAATTGTTAAGAAACTTGTATTCGTACAGAACTCAGGTGAAGTTTTTTGGCGAGGCAACAATATAAATGCTACCGGGACATCATATACTTCCGATGGAGCTTATATTTTTAATACTGCTTCAAAAAAATTCAAAAACACGATCTTAAATGCTGATAATGAAATAGTCCAGGACAAAATTTTCTGGAAACAAGGGGTAAGTTTTATTACTAAGAATCCGTATAGGTTTATTAAATTAACTTTTTTGAAATTGCGGTATTTCTGGTGGTTTTCTCCTCAACAAGGAAGAGAATACCCCGTTTATTATTTCTATGCGTACAGGATTTTTTATCTACTATGTTTATGTTTTGGACTTATTGGTTTATGGCATATGGTTTTTTCTTTAGATGTAAAAATCAAGCTTTTTTTGCTCATTAGTGTTATTCTATTTGTTAGCGTATCCTTTATGCACAGTTTTTTCTATGTCGAAGGAAGACATAGATGGTTAATCGAGCCAATATTTTTGATTTTTTCGGCTTTTGGATGTAAAATAATATTTGGAAATTTAAAAAAATGCTTACAAAAAAGAA
>Ga0075115_10000227_pt1 | contig 28006 bp, 19 predicted proteins | sample AntAceMetag02UKH_FD_69785 | JGI IMG/M metagenome (GOLD analysis project Ga0075115, IMG submission 69785) | Saline lake microbial communities from Ace Lake, Antarctica - Antarctic Ace Lake Metagenome 02UKH | ecosystem: Environmental > Aquatic > Non-marine Saline and Alkaline > Saline | place... | reverse complement strand
ATCGTCTCCGCCTACTTTGATCTGGCAGAAGTCAAAGCCATGAACCACGATCCGATGCAGATGCAGGACTGGATTGTTCAACTTGATCGCATGATAGAGATTTTTGATAAAAAGGTGCTGACGGATGCAGGCAATGTAAGCCATGACAACGCCCTTGCCAAAGCCGAAAAAGAATACCGAAAATATCAGGTAAAAACACTTTCTCCGGTTGAAGAAGCCTATCTAGACACCATCAAAACCGTGCAGAAGCTGGTTGAGAAAAAAACAAAAGGCAAAAAATGAGCCGCGCTACCGCGATTATTTATTGACAAAATGATTGTGTGAGGTTTATAATAGCAACAATGGTTACAGTAATGGAGGTTGCTATGAAGTTTTATGACCGAAAGAAAGAATTACACATTCTTAATAGAATATATGCTCAGTGTGAAGAAGAATATGGGGCAATAACAGTGCTAACAGGCAGGCGTCGTGTTGGAAAAACAATGTTATCAAGAGAATATGCGAAAGATAAAACGCAACTATATTTCTTCACAAGTAAAAAGACTGAACCATTATTATGTGCGGAACTAAAAGAAGAATACGAAAAACTTACAGGTGAAGAGTTAATAGGGGAGATAAAAAGTTTCCCAAAGCTGTTTGAACAATTGTTAAAGTTTGGTATAGACAACCCGTATGTGTTGATAATAGATGAGTTCCAAGAATTCAATAGTATAAACAAGAGTGTATATTCAGACATACAGAACATATGGGACGAATATAAATTCAAGACAAAAGTTCATGTGATTTTCATTGGTTCAATCTATTCAATGATGATAGACATATTTCAAAACTCAAAAGAACCGCTATATGGACGAGCTGATAGAATTTTATATATAAAACCGTTTGAAGTAAAAATAATAAAAGAAATTCTAAAAGATAATAACGCTTACAGCAAAGAGAGTCTTTTTTATAATTATTTGATTACAGGTGGTGTTCCTAGATATCAAGAAATCTTGGTTCGAGAAAAATGCTATGATCTCCAAGATATATTGGATTTAATCTTAGAAAAGGATTCATTCTTTATTGGAGAAGGAAGAAATTTATTAATACAAGAATTTGGAAAAGAGTATGGGGTATATTTCTCAATATTAGAAATGATTTCAATAGGGCGAACTTCACGAAGTGAGATAGAATCAATCTTTGAGAAAAGCATAGGTGGGTATTTAGAAAAACTCGAAATTGAATATGATGTAATCGAAAAAGTTAAACCCGTTGGAAGTAAAAAAAATGGAAAAATTCAGAAATACAGGATTAAAGATAATTTCATAAAATTCTGGTTTAGATATATATATAAGAATATAAGATTAATAGAAGATGAAAGATTCGAATTAGTACGGAAAATTATAGAGAAAGATATAAGTACCTATTCCGGATTAATCCTCGAAAAGTTATTTTTAGCTATTAAAAAAGATAATCCAGATTACGGGTTAATCGGAACATATTGGGAACGAGGAAACCAAAATGAAATAGATATTGTTGCTATCAATGAAATTGACAAGATAGTAAAAATTTCTGAGGTGAAAATGAATAAAGATAAGATCAATATTTCAAAGTTGAAAGAGAAGTCTGAGAAGCTAATACTGAAATATAAAGAATACGAATTTGAATATGAAGGATTATCTCTTGATGATATTGATAAAATGCTATGAAATTCAAAAATATAACAAAAAATTTGGAGCAATCGCCGCGATGTATATCTAAATTGATTCCTATACATTAACATTATATCTAGCATAGAATTATTATTAGAATATACAATACCGCCACTTGTAGCGGAGATAAATTGATAAAACCTATGATTTGTTGTATAATGTTGTACTATGGGAAAAGAAAAGAAACCATCTGCAATTGTGTATGATGAAAGTAAAATAAAAACACTAAGCTCTCTGGATCATATTCGTTTACGAACAGGAATGTACATTGGGCGGCTTGGTGACGGGTCAAATATTGATGATGGAATTTATATCCTTCTCAAGGAAGTAATTGATAATAGTATCGATGAATTTATCATGGGGTTTGGTAAGCAGATTGTAATTGAGACCCAGAACAATCTGGTGAAAGTCAGAGACTTCGGGCGCGGAATACCACTTGGAAAAATTATTGATTGTGTATCCATTATTAATACCGGTGCAAAGTATAACGATGAGATATTTCAGTTTTCTGTCGGCTTGAACGGGGTTGGAACCAAGGCGGTTAATGCACTCTCTTCCAGATTTCGGGTAGTTGCATACCGTGAAGGGAAATATGCAGAAGCAACTTTTGAGCGGGGAGCTCTTATCTCACAAAAAACGGGGAAAAGTTCCCAACCCGATGGAACTCTGGTAGAGTTTTTACCGGATGAACAAATTTTTAGCGAATATGAGTTCAATCCGGATTTTGTAGAGCAGCGGATCTGGAATTATGCATATCTTAACTCCGGTCTCTCCCTAGAGTACAATGGTAAAATCTACTCTTCAAGAAAGGGGCTTTTGGATCTTTTGAGTGAAGAAGTTGGTTCCGACCAGCTCTATGATATTATTCACTACAAGGGTAAACAGCTTGAATTTTCCCTAACACATACAAATAATTACGGGGAAAACTATTTTTCCTATGTAAACGGACAGTATACGAGTGCCGGTGGAGCTCATCTGAGTGCTTTCAGAGAGGGCATTCTGAAAGGTGTGAATGAGTATTTTAAAAAGAATTATTCTGGTGTCGATACTCGTGATGGTATAGCAGGAGCAATCTCCATAAAGCTCATGAATCCTGTTTTTGAGAGCCAGACAAAAAACAAATTGGGAAATACCGATGTGAGAGGTTGGATTGTTCAGGAAGTTAAGGCAGCAATAATTGATTTCCTTATGAAAAACGCAGTCGCTGCAGCTAAGCTGTCAGATAAAATTATCAGCAATGAAAAACTTCGGAAAGAGTTGAATGATGTCAAGAAAGGTGCACGGGAGGCTGCGAAAAAGATCTCTCTAAAGATACCCAATTTAAAGGACTGCAAGTTTCATTTAGGTGATACAAATAAAAAAACTGCACCTACCACCATTTTTCTGACTGAGGGACAATCCGCATCGGGTTCGATGATTTCAGCAAGAGATGTATACAGCCAGGCAATATTCAGCCTTCGTGGGAAAGTGCTGAATGTGTATGGTAAAAAACGTACAGAGATCTATAAAAACGAAGAACTTTACAATCTGATGATGGCTCTCGGCATAGAAAATGGTGTAGAAGCTCTAAAATACGAGAGAATTGTAATTGCAACTGATGCCGATTTTGATGGATTTCACATCAGAAATCTGTTGCTTACTTTTTTCCTGAATTTTTTTGAAGATACAGTTATTTCCGGACACTTATATATTCTTGAAACTCCTCTTTTCAGGGTTCGCAATAAAAAAGAGACCATCTACTGCTATAATGCAGCTGAACGGGATGCTGCCAGAGAAAAATTACGCGGACCTGAAATCACTCGCTTTAAGGGGTTGGGGGAGATATCACCTAAAGAATTTGGCCAATTTATTGGACGGGATATTCGCCTGGTACCAGTAAGTGTCCGTGCTATTCATGATATAAAAACCACCCTTGAGTTTTATATGGGGAAAAATACACCTGTTCGCCGACAGTTTATCATGGAGAACCTTATATAATGGCTTACGCAAAAACACTATTTCAGAACAATTTCCTGGAGTATGCCTCATATGTTATCAAAGAGCGGGCAATTCCTGACATTGCAGATGGTTTAAAACCGGTACAGCGACGTATTCTACACTCTCTTTTGGAGATGGATGACGGGAAATTTCATAAAGTAGCTAATGTTGTCGGGCATTGTATGAAATATCACCCGCATGGTGATTCTTCAATTTATGAGGCTTTGGTTAACCTTGCTAATATGAATCTCTTTATTGATCGTCAGGGGAACTTCGGTAATTTTCTTACCGGGGATGTTGCATCTGCAGCACGATATATTGAGTGCAGATCCTTACCATTTGCTAAAATGGTTCTTCATAATCCGGAACTTACCGAATATCAGGAATCGTATGATGGAAGGAATACTGAGCCGGTTGCTTTTCCTGCAAAACTCCCGGTACTCTTGGTCTTGGGAGTCGAGGGTATTGCTGTCGGGATGGCAACGAAAGTATTACCGAACAATCTTGTTGAAGTACTGGATGCGGTCTCGGCTGCATTGAAGGGTGAAGATTTTACTCTTTTGCCCGATTTTCCCGGTGGAGGCTATCTTGATGTCTCCGAATATGCCGATGGTCAGGGGAAAGTACTAGTCAGAGCCAAACTAAATACGAAGGATCCAAAAAGAATAATTGTAGAGGAGCTCCCTTTTGGAGTCACTACTGAGAAGCTGATTGCTTCTGTGGAGACAGCCGCTAAAAAGGGAAAGTTGAAAATAGCGAATATCAATGATTTTACCACAAGCAAGGTAAATATTGAAATCACGCTTGCCCGCAATACCTATACACAGGATGTTATTGATGCCCTCTATGCTTTTACAGACTGTGAACTATCTATTTCCGTAAATCTTCTGGTTATTCGGGAGAGAGTTCCTGTTCAAATGACCGTAACCGAGGTAATTCTCTATCATGCAAAATCCCTGATTAAAATCCTGAGAAGAGAGTTGGAGGTTGAGAGAGTTCAATTGCTGGATAAACTGCATGCAAGGACTTTGGAGCGGATTTTCATAGAAGAGCGGGTTTATAAGAAAATAGAGACACAAAAAACACGGGAAAATGTAATTAAGGCTGTTGTTAAGGGTATGGATCCGTTTCGTGATCAGATTCAACGGGATGTTACCGAGGATGATGTTGAGCGGCTTCTTAAAATACCCATCAGGAGAATCTCTCTATATGATATCAACAAAGCGCAGGAAGAGGTGCGTGAGATTAATGACAGGTTGAAATCAATAGCATATCATCTTGCACATCTTGTAGAGTATGCACTTGATTATATTAAGGAGATGAAGAATGCTGCTTCCGGTGTTATACATCCCCGGCTAACAAAAATTATCTCATTTGATAAGGTTGATGTCCGGGAAGCTGCCAACAGAGACTTAATTCTCAAGTATGATTTATCAACTGGCTATATTGGATATGGATTAAAAACAGGTGTTGAGCAGTGTAAAGTTTCACATTATGACCGTCTGCTGATTATAAAAAAATCCGGTACCTATTTTGTTACCGATGCTCCTGAAAAACTTTTTGTCGATAAAGGCATGCGTCTTTGCACTCTTACCGATAAAGAAATTCTTGAAAATCAGGTCATTACGGTAATTTTTCAAAATAGAAAAACCAAGGATCTTTACATAAAAAGGTGCCAGATAACGCAATACATAATGAATAAGGCTTATGAATTAGTTCCAGAGAACTGTAAAATAGTTAACTTGTTTACAAGAGAAGATGCAGAAATTTATGTTGAGTATAAACCCAGAAAGCGTCTTAAAGTTCTTGAAGAAAGTTTCTATTTTCATGATTACCTTGTTAAGGGAATTAAAGCTGGTGGAGTACGGCTTACTGCAAAAGAGGTTAAAACACTCAAAGTGCGAAGGATAAAACAGGAATAATGGAGAAAAGCAAATTACCGCAGATTGTTGTCCGAAAGATTGCTGATCGAATTTTATACGAGGATAATCATCTCATTATCGTTAACAAATTACCTTCTGAAATTGTACAGGGGGATCTTACCGGAGATGCTACACTTGGTGATGCGGTTAAGCTCTATTTGAAAGAAACATATAATAAGCCCGGGAATGTATATCTAGGAATCCCTCATCGATTGGACCGTCCCACCAGCGGGATAGTAATTTTTGCAAAGACCGAAAAGGCTCTATCGCGACTTGGGAATATATTCAGAGAAAGGGATATTAAAAAGATATACTGGGCTGCAGTTGATAGAATGCCGCCGGAAGCGGAGGGGGAGCTGACAAATTACCTTCTGAGAAACAGGCAGAAAAATAAATCTTTCTCCGTCTCTGCCGGGAAAATAGGAGCCAAGAAGGCCGAGCTCTCCTATCGACTGATGGGAGCTACAAAGTCCTTTTATATATTGGAAATTGAACTTCATACCGGAAGGCATCACCAGATCCGGGCTCAATTAGCCGCGTTAAATATACATATTAAGGGAGATCTGAAATATGGAGCTGCACGTTCAAATGCAGGAGGGGGGATTCATCTGCATGCCAGAAAAATCATGTTTAATCACCCGGTTGGCGGGAAGCTGGTTGAGATAATTGCTCCGCCGCCAAATGATCCGGTTTGGTCTGATTTCAGGTAACATCATATAAAATTACTCCTTTGCCCGTTTTTCCATCAACAACAACCTGAAGGGGTTTCTCTACACAGACATGTCTAATGAAATCATCCTCGTATACAGCCTCTATTGCATCAAGAACTTCTATCCTGAATGAACCATCATTATATACGGGGTTAATTGTCATGTACGAATTTCTGAGAGATGTGAGGTTTTGAAAGAAATGAGTTCCCTGACTGGGTTCAACCTGAAAGTTAGTTAATCCGGTCTCGATAATAACTCTGGCATGGGATATTTGGTTCCAGGTAGCAGGAATACCAAGCCAGGGATCGCTGGATCCCAAACGGCCAACTACAATAAGAACATATCCAGTATCTTTCTTTTCAAAACCAGCATTGATGATTCCGATTCTTTCAGCCATTTCACGGGTCTTTGCTGGATCGAAAGCTGAAGGTTTAACATATACTACATCAACAAGGTCATCATATTTTCCATTACCCATGGCTTTCTTCGAGTAAACAAGTGCATTCTCTATCTGGCTTTCATCAATATTAATGTCATCAAATTCTGAACCTTCCACTATGGGTCGGATTTGCAGGAGGCTGAATTCAGGCAGTTTGTCCGGTGATTTGTTAAGGTTTCCGGCAAACTCAATCTCAATAGGAGTGTTCATTATTTCTTCTCCAAGCTTAAGAATATCCTGAATTATTTCTGCTATCGGGAAAGATTTGTATTTCAGTATTCCTGAGAAAGTCATAACTTTTTGCCCTTCGCCGTTGGGGGAGTCGGAAAATCTTCCTGAACGTAGATCGTATGTAGATGCTATATACTTAAGAGATCCGTGGTTTGCGGCATCCTGGACAGATAGTTTTGTCAGATTGTCGGCGGTATCTGCAGTCGGGTCAAAAGGTGCATCCATATCCAGAGCATAAAAATCTTTCTGCGTCTTTTTCAAAGCATGATTCGGGTTGGAGAGCTGCATAATTTTTTTGGGATGTTTAGGAGAAAAGCGGAGTGAACTTCCAGCATCAACAACAATCTTGCCAAACCCAAAAGCAATATATACGATTCCGTCTTCAGGTTTTTCACGTTCTATTGGGTAGTAGTTTAGTGATCGGGCAACCCCTGAAAAATTGGGATAACAGAAATTCTCGAAGTGGGATCCGGTGATTTGCTGGATTATTACCGCCATCTTTTCCTCTTCTATAAGATGATCAGTGGCCTTCATGTAGTCCTTGCTTTGCCTGAAGAAGGTGGATGCATAGATACATTTTGTAGCTTTACACAGATCTTCCAGCCGTTTATCAAAATCAGGGTGATTATTTGGAAGCATACAAGTCTGATAAATTCCGGCAAAGGGCTGATAATGAGAATCTTCCAAAAGACTTGAAGAGCGTACTGCCACCGGAGCTTTAATTATTCTAAGAGCCGCCTTCAGATTTTCGAGGAGGTCATCAGGAAGTCTTGCCTCAATAAAGAGTTCCAGGATAGTGTCGTCAGATCGTCCACTCAAAGCTATCTTTTGCAGATCATTCTCCTCCATGAATTTGTCAAAAAGCTCTGTAGTAATGACAATGGTTCTGGGTATCGAGATGTACATCTCTGGATATTTCTTTGGTATACTGCTCTGTTTGAGCTGCAGGTCTATAAAGGCAAGTCCGCGTCCTTTTCCCCCGAGGGATCCGGATCCGATACGGGTGAAGAACGAGACTTCATCAAATCTATCCTTATTGAATCGTGCGATTACCCCTCGCCCACGCTGTTGGCGATAGAGCTTGATGGTTCTGATCAGAAAAGACCGCAGATATTCCGGACTGTTATAGTCATCAAGGACTATTGGGCGGATCCTTCGTGCCAGAGAGAACAGAGCTCGCGCCTGGAGCCAGGTGGAGAAGTCGTTATTTTCCACATGGAAGATGAAAGAATCAAGCGGGATTGCTGCAATAACACACTGGAGGTCCCGTAGATTTTCCGCCTTACCTATTTCTTTCAGATTTGCCGGGTTCCGGAAGATGAAATTACCAAACCCATAACTGGTCTTTATGTAACTTTTCAGTTCTGCAAGGAGTGTCTGGGAGTGTTTGTAGAGAAAATTCGCTTTTAGGGATTCAGCATATTTCTTGTGCTCAAATTTAGATGACTGAAGAAGAATTGGTATATCGTTGTTCTCTTTACGAATATAACCGCAAAGCTTAAGTCCTGCTTCTATATCAACTTTCCCATCACGTTTGTATTCCACATCAGAGATTATACCGAGTGTATTGAGTTTATACTTTTCATACAGCTCAATCGCTTCTTCATATGTTCTTGCAAGCAGGATCTTTGGTCTGCCTCGCATTCTTTGGGTTTGTGACCAGTCGTTCAACCCTTCTGTCATAATATAGCGGGCTTGCTGGATGAGACTTGTGTAGATCATCGGTAGATATGTGGAGTAGTAGCGGACTGAATCTTCTACCAGGATGATCACCTGGACATCACCATTGCGGACATCATCCTCAGTGTTCATGCTGTCCTCTATTAGTTTTACCATGGCAAGCAGGATGTTGGGATTCCCCTGCCAGGTAAAAATATAATCAACAGTATCGACTGACTCTTTTTTCAGACGTTTGATGCTCTTATGGGCAGGTGCAGGGGAAAGCACTATAATCGGTTGCTCTGGGTGTTTTGTTTTTATGGTTCTTGCCAGCTCGGCTGCATCAATTTCTCCAATGTTAAGCATGGTAATAACCAGCTCAAAGGGGCGTTCTTCCATAAAATCAAGCGCTTCCGCCGCAGATGGAGCATGGGTAATCTTGGGTGGATACCGAAGCCCGAGAGCTACATAATCCTGGAACAGCAGCTCCTCAATCCGGCCGTCTTCCTCAAGCATGAAACGATCATATTTACTGCAGATAAGCAGAATGTTACGTACCCGTTTAGCCATGAGATCCTGAAATGGTGAATCAAAAAGTTCTGTAGTTTTCATACTGTATACTTTACCATATTTGAGTTGTTGTGCAAGAAGGTTGCGGGTGATGTTTGATCTTATTGTTTACACAATTAATTTACATATTTTATAAAATAGATATAAAACTAATAAAACGTTATAAAAATAGCGGAAAAACGTAATATAAATAATAAATATATATGTAAACAACAAAATTATTTATATTTAATATGAATTTGTGAAAAATATACAACATTCTACACTAATTTTATGTAAATATAAAAATTACCATTGACTATTGAGTGATACGATATATACTATTAAGAAAAATATAGCATTTGCTAATTTTATATTATTGATGTATGTCCTACTAGGAGGTTCATATGTACCAGATTGATTCATTTATGGCAGATCTTGAGAGAAAAAACCCGGCTCAGCCCGAATTTATCCAGGCTGTTCGCGAAGTAATCGAATCGGTGATTGATGTTGTGAACGACAATCCTGCTTATTTAGGAACAAGAATTCTTGAAAGGATAACGGAACCAGACCGTATAATAACTTTCAAGGTTGAATGGGAAGATGATAATGGCGATGTTCAGGTGAATCGTGGATATCGTGTACAGTTTAATAACTCTCTCGGACCCTATAAGGGCGGACTGCGGTTTCACCCGAGCGTCACGCTTGGAACATTGAAATTTCTGGGGTTTGAGCAGATCTTTAAGAACAGTCTGACTACACTCCCAATGGGTGGTGCAAAGGGCGGATCCGATTTCAATCCCAAGGGAAAATCAGATAATGAAATAATGCGTTTCTGTAAAGCGTTTATGACTGAGTTAAACAGATATATTGGACCGGAAATTGATGTTCCTGCGGGGGATGTCGGAGTTGGTGCCCGGGAAATAGGATTTCTCTATGGGCAGTATAAAAAACTACGGATTGAGCATACTGGCGTTCTTACCGGTAAAGGCAGGTTCTGGGGCGGATCACTTATCAGGCCTGAGGCTACCGGATTCGGTGCAATGTATTTTGCCCGTGAAATGGTTGCCGAAGCGGGGGATACGCTTGTAGGAAAACGGATTTCTGTTTCAGGATTTGGCAATGTAGCCTGGGGGGTTGCCATGAAAGCAACAGAACTTGGTGCAAAAGTTGTTACAATATCAGGTCCCGATGGATATGTGTATGATGAAGATGGCATTGGAACACCGGAAAAATGGGATTATATGCTAAATCTTCGTGCTTCAAACAATGATATTGTTGAACCCTATGCAAAGCAGTTTAATGCTAAATTTGTTCCCGGGAAGAAACCCTGGGAGGTATCGGTAGATATGGCTTTTCCCTGTGCGATTCAGAACGAACTGAATGCAAAAGATGCTGAGGTACTGGCTGCTAATGGGGCTAAGTACGTTGTGGAAACTTCTAATATGGGCTGTACGACTGATGCGGTTGAAAAGCTTCTAAAGAAAGGTATTAGATTTGCTCCGGGTAAAGCGGTAAATGCCGGAGGAGTAGCAGTATCCGGACTTGAGATGTCGCAAAACTCTATGAAGCTTAGTTGGCCGAAAGAAGAAGTTGATGAAAAACTCAAAAGAATTATGAAAGATATTCACTCAGCGTGTGTTGAATCAGGTAAAGTAGGGAACCATGTCGATTATATCAAAGGTGCCAATATTGCGGGGTTTAGAAAAGTTGCTGATGCAATGCTGGAACTTGGTTTCTAGGTATAGAATTGAGTATATAAAAGTTTAGCTTATTGGAGTGAAAGAGCCGCTGATACAGGAAATGCATTTTTAATGGTGCGTGAAATAAAAAACTGATAGGTCAGATTTTTGCTTATAAGGCATTAATATTTGAATATTTCTTTTTTGCTGTGTATACTGAAAACATGAGAACAGAACAAGATACAATAGATTTGATTAAGAAGCTGACACTGGCTTCAGGGCTTCCCGGATTCGAACAGGATATTACCAAAATCTTGCAGGATGAACTAAAAGAGAGCTCCAGTACCCTCTTAATTGACAGGATTGGTAATGCTCTTTGGGCTTTTGAGAACACCACCGACGATGCCGACCACCACCACTCCAGCTCATCGGATATGCCAAAAATATTGCTGGCTGCCCATCAGGATGAGATTGGCTTTATAGTTTCTGAAATTCTGTCAACAGGATTTATCAGGATACATAATCTGGGCGGATGGAATCCCGTAACGCTGCCGTCTTCTCCGGTAGAGATTACAAACTGGCAGGGAAGTAAGATTCCCGGTATTATCGGAAATATATCTCCTCATTTCCTGAAAGACCGAAAAAGTAATGTCCCGGAAATTCCGGATTTATTTATTGATATTGGTGCTGCGTCGAGACTGGAAGTTATTGAAAATTTCGGAATTCGGATTGGAGATGCTGTTACCCCGGTTACCTCATACTCTTACAATGAAGTAAGCCGCTGCATGATGTCAAAAGCTTTTGATGATAGAATTGGTACAGCAGCATTGGTAGAACTTGGCTTGCGTCTTTCTGGGAAAAAAGGCAGAGAGAATACTATGATATTAGCAGCAACCGTCCAGGAAGAGGTGGGAACCAGAGGAGCGGCTGTTCTTGCTAATTATATTGATGCTGATATTGCCATCATTATTGAAGGAGCGCCGGCTGACGACCTGCCGGGCGGTCCGGCATACCCGCAAACCTGCGTACGCGGCGGAGCACATGTTCGTATATTTGATCCTACCATGATAGCAGATCGTGGACTTCTCAACTATATTCGTGAGATTGCTTGTGAGCAGGGGCTGCTTATTCAGGAAACCGTGAGAAAAGGCGGTGGAACCGATGGGAAAGAACTGCATCTTGCAGGCCGGGGCATACCGTCAATTGTTACCGGTGTTCCTGTACGGTATGCTCACAGCCATAACTGTCTTATTAGTATTGATGATTTTTTTCAGTTAGTAGACTTGCTTGAAGCTATTTGTATGGGTTTTAACCGAAAAATCCGAGATCGCATCTCAAAAATAGTGCAATATTGATTAAGTCCGACAAGCTCCTATATAAGGGTAAAATAAAAAACACAGTGGACACAACTCTTTTACTGTTAAGGATATGACTATTCTGTAAATGGATATATAGCGTTAAAATCGTAAATTATAATAATAAATACACAAAATATAGTGTTATTTTTTATTCAAAACCTTCAAACTATCTTGCAGGATAACCAGGATTGGGGTATGCTGATATTCAACGTTTTAGCTGAATGCTTTATTTCATACTAATTTTGTCATGTCTTTTTGCATCAATACCGCCTGACAATCTTACTCATTATACATAGCAGAAGTGAGTGATAAAATGAGCCAATTTTATAAGTTGGATAATCAAATATTTATCAGGGAATAATTAACCCTGGGAGGAAATTGTGGATAATACTATAAGTAGTCTAAATTCCTTAGGGAGAAAAATTTTTTTTGACCGGTATGCCCTGAAAGATACCACAAAGAAATCCTTGAAAAAAAATGATCTTGTTGTAGCGGTCAGCAATCAGCAGACCGGACAGCGGGAAATTGGAGTAGTTGAAGAGTTTTTGGCAAACGATTCTGTTTTAATTAAACTGGAAGATAACTCGGAAATAGTTTGCAGCCTTGATCATGTGGATAAGCCGTTGGAGACTGACCCTGGGCAAATGCATAAGCGTGTAGCGGTAGGTGTTGCCGGTCAGGAGAAGGGCGAGACTGCTGAATTCTGGAAGAAGGAGTTCGAGTGGCTGCTTGATGATTGGAAATTTGTTCCCGGTGGAAGAATTTTAACAGGTGCCGGTACCGATCAGAATTTAACCTATTACAACTGTTATGTAATCCCGTCTCCCAAAGACAGCCGGGGCGGTATTATGGAAACCCTGGCACAAATGACCGAGATTATGTCACGCGGAGGCGGAGTCGGCATGAACCTTGCGTCACTACGTCCCCGGCATGCATTTGTTAAGGGTGTGAATGGGCGATCAAGCGGCTCTGTTTCCTGGGGCGCACTCTACAGTTTTGTTACCGGTCTTATCGAGCAGGGAGGCAGCCGTCGTGGTGCTCTTATGCTAATTCTGGATGTCTGGCATCCCGATATTCTTGATTTTATTAATAGTAAAAGGGAAATGGGAAAGATTGAAAACGCTAATATTAGTGTAGGAATTACTGATGATTTCATGGAAGCCGTGAGAAAAGATGATGACTGGACTACCTATTTTCCTGATACTAATGATCCTGATTACAATAAAATTTGGGATGGAGATCTCAATACCTGGAAAAATGCAGGTAAAAAAGTCATAGCTTATAAAACACTCAAAGCCAGAGATATTTGGGACAATATTGTGAAAAGTGCCTGGGCATCAGCAGAACCCGGACTCTTTTTTATTGACCGGTACAACTCCATGAGTAACTCCTGGTACTATAACAGTATTCGCTGTACCAACCCATGCGGAGAGCAGGGGCTTCCTCCTTGGGGGGTCTGTAATCTCGGGTCGGTAAATCTTGCAATGTTTGTTAAATCCGATAAAGTGCTTTGGGATGAGCTGAAAAAAGCTGTCCACTATGCGGTCAGATTTTTAGATGATGTAATTGATGACACCCCATACTTTTTTGATGAAAATAAGAACCAGCAGCAGTCTGAGAGACGAATTGGTCTTGGCACTATGGGGCTTGCAGAAATGCTTATCCGTCTCAAACTGGCATACGGCAGTGATGAATCGCTTGAATTTCTTGATAAACTTTTTAAGTTCATCTGTGTAGAGGCTTACAGGGAGAGTGCGGAACTAGCTGCGGAAAAAGGCAGTTTCCCGCTATTTGAAGCAGAAAAATTTCTGCAGAGTGGATTTATGAAGCAGATGCCGGAAGAAATCCGTGAGTTGGTAAGAAAAAAGGGAATAAGAAATGTAACGCTCCTTACTCAGGCGCCTACCGGAACTACCGGAACCATGGTGGGGACAAGTACCGGAATAGAGCCCTACTATTTTTGGGAGTGGGAACGTGTCGGGAGAATGGGATCTCATGTAGAACGTGTAGATGTATATGCTGAATGGCTTGCTGAACACGAAGGTAAGGACATGCCCGACTACTTTGTTTCAGCAATGGATCTCTCCCCGGATGGACACGTAAAGGTTCAGGCGGCAATACAGAGATGGGTGGATTCCAGTATCTCAAAAACTGGTAATACTCCTGCGGATTATACTGTTGAGGAGACCGGAAAACTATACGAGCAGATGTACGATCTGGGCTGCAAGGGAGGAACCACCTATAGAGATGGTTCCCGTGAAACTCAGGTGCTGAACAAGGTGGATGGTGATGACGAGGTAATGGATGAACCGGTTGAAATAGATATTAAACCGCGTGTTCGTTCTACTGTCCTTCGCGGGACTACCTATCGGAAAGCTACACCCATTGGGACAGCTTATATTACGGTAAATTCTGATGGAAAACAGGGAGAAGACCCCTTTGAGGTCTTTGTAAATGTGGCAAAAGTAGGTTCGGATGTTGCTGCAGATGCTGAAGGTCTTGGACGGCTGGTTAGTCTGGTACTCAGAATGCCGAGTCCTCTTACCCCGGCCCAGAGAGCCGAATCAGTTATTGCCCAGCTTCGTGGAATTGGTTCCGGCAGGCAGACTGGATTCGGGAAAAACCGGGTAATGAGTCTTCCTGATGCAATTGCACAGGTGCTTGAGGAACATATTGGGTCTGATCAATCAAACCACCAATACCCGCAGCTTCCTGATGAAGAGGATGAGAATGAAAAGAAACAGTTTGATCTAACTTTTAATAAAAAAGAGAATTCAGGAGAGAAAAAAGCCATACAATCTGATATATGTCCCATATGCGGAAATGCTACGTTTCTAAATATTGAGGGTTGTAAGAAGTGTTTTTCCTGCGGCCACAGCGAGTGCTGATGCTCAAAAGGGTTCAATTGAAGCTTGCTTTCACAAACTTTCATAGACCGGCAGTGATTCAATCTCTTTCTTAATCACCGGTTTCTCAATTTCCAGCTGAATCTTCATCTGCAGGTTGATAAAGTATTCATCACTTGCTCCGAAGTAGTGGGACAGTCTTAAAGCGGTGTCCAGGGAAAGCTTTCTGCGATTGTTGAGAATCTCCTGGATCCTGCTGACGGGGACATTGATATCTTTTGCAAGCCGATATGCACTAAGATTGAGAGGCAGCATGAACTCTTCTTTCAAAAACTCTCCGATAGTCAATGCAGGCATATATCTATCCATACGATTCCTCCTAATGATAGTCGACAATCTCTACCTCCGTTGCAATGCATTTTGCCTCATTCCAGGCAAAACATATCCTCCATTGGTCGTTGATCCGGATGCTGTACTGCCCTTTGCGGCTGCCTTTTAATTGTTCCAACCTGTTTCCGGGAGGAACCTTCAAATCAGCGGTTTTTACCGCTATATCAATCGACCACAGTTTCCGTCTTGCAACAATCTGGATTTCTCTTGAAAATCTCTTCACAAATTCCGAGTGGAAAATCCGTTCAGTGTTCTTGTCGGCAAAACTCTTAATCATGGTTAGAGTATACCTTTATAACGTGTATACGTCAAGAGTGCATGGTTACAAAATTAGCGAATTATAGGTTGTATCATGAAATTATGAATCTGCCCGGAAAACCTACAGTAAAGAGCTGATATAAAACGTTAAATCAAAATCTCATGATATAATTGTCTGGGAAAGCATAATGAAAAGTGTGAAAAAAGAGTTTACTCTTTTATAAATCTATCTTTTAGGATAGTTTTTCAATATATCTGTGAATTTAGGTCTTATGTAAAATATATCGGGAGGATCCAGTGAAAATACAGAAACAGCAAGCAATGCGTAATGTCTTAAAAGGGCTTACCCCGCTCTGTCTGGCTGCAATATATTTCTATGGGTGGCGTTTTACTGCTGTTCTTGCCGTTGTGGCGGCTGTCGGGGTTTTGAGCGAATTTGTAATGGCGAAAAAATACGGGCTGCAAATGACTGAATCACTATTTGTATCAGTCATGCTGTTCTCCCTCTCCCTTCCGCCGGGTATTCCTCTTTGGATAGCCGGAGTAGGAATGATGTTTGGTATAGTTTTTGGAAAAATGGTATTTGGGGGATTTGGGAGAAATATATTTAATCCAGCAATAACTGCCCGTGCCTTTGTCTATATCAGTTTTGGGGTGCCCATGACCAGTAAGTTTCTGCCGGCTGTACCGGCTCCTGGGAATTTACTGCCGGGCGGATTTGCCCACTGGCTTTCACCTTTGGACAGCATTTCCAGCGCAACACCGCTTTTTACCGGAACCGGCAAGCTGGGGAATATGATTTTTGGATTTATTCCCGGAAGTTTTGGCGAGACTGCTGCAATTCTTGTAGTACTGGGAGGATTGTATATAATTATTAAAAAAGCAGCAAATTGGAGACTTACCGTTTCAGCAATTTCTGCCTTTCTGGTAATGCAGACTATTTTCTGGCTGGCTGGAATTCGCGATACTGTCGATCCCGTTTACGCTCTGGTAAGCGGCAGTTTCCTGCTTGGAGCCTTTTTTATGATAACCGATCCAGTCTCAGCATCGCAGACAACAAATGCGGGCAGGTGGATTTATGGAGCCTTTTTCGGAGTTTTAACTGTTCTTATCCGGATCTTCTCTATTTGGCCTGAAGGAATAACCTTCGCAATACTTTTATCAAATATGTTTGCGCCATTACTCGATTACTATCTTAAAGAGCATAAAAAGAAAAAAGCGGCTGCAAAAAAGGGGAAGACCGCATGAAAAAAGAGAGCTTCTATTTCAAGCGGATATACCCCCTGCTCTTTATGTTGATAATTACCGCTATTTGTATAAGCATAACTGCAGGATTATTTCTTACTACGCAGGATCGGGTAACCGCAAACGAGAGTCTGTTTTTGCGAAAAACGGTTCTTGAAGCCGCTGGTGTCGAATACCCTAATGATTTTTCGGCAATTACTGAGCTGTATGAGGCCTCTGTCCGTGAAAACAATGGTATCTATTCAGTAACTACCGGCGATGGGAGCAAAGTCTCTGTACTGCCGTTTTCGGGCCCCGGATTGTGGGGAACCATCAATATTATGGTCGGTTACAATAACAGTTTAGATGCCCTGACCGGAATTGGAATTGTTAGTCAGAATGAAACACCCGGTCTTGGTGCCAGAATTGAAGAATCGTGGTTTAAACAGCAGTTTGTCGGAAAATGGGGACCCTTCACATTGGTTGAAGAGGGTACTGCCGACCAGCCGGATGAAATAGATGGTATTACCGGAGCAACACGAACATCCCGGGGAATGCAGGATATTTTAAATAAAGCGGTAGCCGAAGGTCCGGCACTGGTAAAGGGGGAGTAGCATGGCAAGAGGTTTGATTAAGAAAACATTTATAACGCCCCTGGGAAAAGAGAATCCAGTATTTGTTCAGGTACTGGGAATTTGCTCAACCCTGGCAGTAACCAACAAACTTGAGAATACTGTTGTTATGACCCTTGGGGTTATGTTCACAACAGCTCTGTCGAGTTTTGTCATCTCACTTATTAGAAAGCTCATCCCATCCCGCATTCGAATGATGGTAGAAACACTGATAATTGCAACCTTTGTAATTATAGTAGATATCGTACTTAAAGCATTTATGCCTGATATTTGGAAGCAGCTTGGACCGTATGTAGGTTTAATTATCACAAACTGTATCATCATGGGCAGGGCTGAGGCTTTTGCATTAAACAACAAACCGGGATTGTCCTTAATTGATGGGTTATCTTCAGGTCTGGGGTATGCGTATGTTCTGCTGATCATAGCTTTTTTCCGGGAACTCCTGGGAACCGGTTCTCTTTGGGGTGTTCAGATTCTGGGCAGCTGGTGGACAAACTGGTCAATAATGATTATGCCGCCGGGAGCCTTTTTTATGCTGGCTATCTTTATCTGGGTGGTTAAAGAAGCATTTATGAAGGAGGAGAGCAAATGAACAGTGCCGTCTATCCTATAGCTGTATTTTTCGCTGCGGTATTTACCAATAACATTCTGCTGACAAATTATCTGGGAATGTGCTCATTTCTCTCTGTATCAAGGGAAATCAAAACATCTGTCGGCCTTGGAATTGCGGTTACGTTTGTCATGGCTACAACAACCATACTGAACTGGCTGGCCTATACATTTATACTGCAGCCGTTTCAGCTTGAGTATCTCAGATTTATTGTTTTTATCATAATTATTGCTGCTTTTGTGCAGTTGGTGGAGATGATTATAGAACGTGTAAGTGAAGGGCTGTATGCAGCTCTTGGGATTTTTCTTCCATTGATAACCGTGAATTGCGCCATACTGGGTGTCAGTTTGTTCATGGTTATTCGGGATTACAATCTCATAACTTCATTTTTCTATGGACTGGGCAGTGGACTTGGCTGGTTTCTGGCAATCATGGCTATGGCTGGAATAAGACAAAAACTTGCTCGTGCAAAAGTACCCCCGGGACTCGAAGGTGCCGGCATAACTCTGATAATTGCCGGCATGATGGCTCTTGCCTTCATGGGATTTTCAGGCATGATTAATATAACATAAAGAGGAGGGAATAATGCTGATATCATTACTAATCAGTGTAGGGATAATCTCTGCAGTAGCTGTATTTCTTTCTCTGCTTATGGTCATTGCTGATGCAACAATCGGGAACTACGGCAACGTTCGGATAAACGTTAATAACGGCACTAAAGAACTGACTGTACCCGGCGGACAGCCGCTCCTGAGAGCGCTGACAGATGAGGGGATTTTTATTCCATCTGCATGTGGAGGGAGAGGCTCCTGCGGTCTTTGCAAGGTTAAAGTTGTAGAGGGGGGCGGGCAGATTCTACCGACCGAACTTCCCTGGCTGTCAGACGAAGAGAAAAAAGAGAATATTCGTCTCTCTTGTCAGTTTAAAGTTAAGAACGACCTTTCAATCCAGATTCCCGAGGAACTGTTTCTTGTTAAGCAGTATAATACGGTTGTTGAGAGTATTAGGGATCTAACCCATGATATAAAAGAGGTGAGGCTGAAACTTCTGGATCCTCCCGAGATTGAAACGAAGGCTGGACAATTTATCCAGTTCCAGGTTCCTGCATATGAACTGACAGATGAACCGGTGTACCGTGCCTATTCGATGGCTTCTGTTCCAAGTGACAATTCCCATATTGAACTTGAAATTCGCTTGGTCCCAAATGGAGTCTGCACTACCTATGTGCATAAATATCTAAAAGAGGGCGATAAAGTTTTGGTAAACGGACCATATGGAGAATTTTATCTTCGCGATACTGATCATGATATTATTTGTATTGCCGGTGGATCCGGTATGGCTCCGATTAAATCTATATTACTTGATATGCAGGAAAAAGAGTCTAAACGAAAAGCCACCTATTTCTTTGGCGCAAGATCGGCAAAGGATCTATTCCTGGTTAATGAAATGAAAGAAATTGAGACTAGCCTGGAAGGATTTACTTTTGTTCCTGCTCTCAGTGAACCGGAAGAGGTTGATAAATGGACAGGTGATGTCGGTTTGATTACGGATATTGTTGCACAGCATGTTAAAGACGGATCAAACTCAGAGGCTTATCTGTGCGGCAGCCCTGGGATGATCGATGCCTGTGTTCGAGTTCTTACTGAGTGCGGAGTACCGGAAGAACGTATCTATTTTGATAAATTTTAATAGTAGAGAAGTTTTCGATTAATATAATCGAAAACTTCAAAGGTCAATTAGCCAATTTTATAAATAAAAATTGGCTAATTGACCCGGGGGTGATGTTATGAAACAATCTATACAATTAACACGTATGCAGGAACAAATGAAACCTGGTGTAATAACACTTAGTGGATTTCTGGGAACAGATACGCGAAATTTGATTGATATACTTATTGAGGACGATGGGATTGTAAGACGATCAGGGCGTACCCATCAGGCTATTGCTAAAAAGATGAGTTACTATCGGGATAAAGGCAGTGAAGGTCTTGGAGAGTTTAGAAAAGTTGATGACAACTTTGAAGTGCGCGTAGATTCTGTGAGAGGAAAGCTCCCATCTCCTTTTGGCGGACCGGGAATGTATAATAAGGTTAATACAACGGTCATAAATTTAAAATTAGATCGGGAAATAACTTATACTGATCTGCATATCCATTTTGTGGGTGATCATGGCTTTTATGAGGGGGCAGGATCGCCCTTCCGGCTAAATCCCGAGGAACTGATCATTGTGCTTGATGTACCGATTGAAGAGTAGAGGAGAAAAGATGAATCTAGCTGATTTTCTGGCAACACAGTCACCAATTCTGATTGACGGTGCAATGGGTACTCAACTTGCTGCTGCAGGTTTGGAGATGGGGGGGCAAAACTGTATTTTCCATCCTGAAGAGGTGCTTTCTGTGCATAAACAATACGTAAATGCCGGATGCAGCCTGCTGATTACAAACACATTAACCATGAACGGTATCACCATTGATAAACATAAGCTGGATGTGGATGTGAAAGAGGTGAATATTTCCGGAGCACGGCTTGCTAAGGCTGCAGTAACATCTGATCAGTTTGTTCTGGGTGATATCAGTTCTACCGGACAGCTTCTAGAACCCTATGGGGATTATACTGAAGAGCAGTTTTATGCGACGTTTAAAGAGCAGGCAGAGTATCTTCTTGCAGGTGGTGTCGATGGCTTTATGATCGAAACCATGATGGATGCACGCGAAGCCTTGTGTGCACTTCGTGCATGCAAAGATGTATCATCTCTACCTGTTTTGGTAACGCTCTCATTCCAGACCACTAATCAAGGCGGGCGGACACTTATGGGGAACTCCGCAAAAGAGGTTGCTCTTGCACTAGCGGAAGCAGGGGCAGCGGCAATCGGTGCAAACTGCGGAGATCTTGATCCCCACGAAACTGCCGTAATTGTGGGAATAATGCGTGAATGGGTGGATATTCCTTTGATTGCACAGCCTAATGCAGGAAAACCTCAACTGATTGACGGAAAGACAGTTTATGATATGAGCCCGAAAGATTTTGCCGAAGGAATTACTGAATGTATTACTGCCGGTGCAACTATTATCGGCGGCTGCTGCGGGACTTCTCCGGAGCACATTCGGCTAGTTGCGGAGATGCTCGCAAAAAAAAATTGAATTCTTTAAAATACGAAGTCATGTGATAAGTCTTATGTACTGAAAAGTATAAGATCAGGAATGCAGTCCAAATCCAGCAGGTTGATTTCCCGAACAGTGTCATTGTGTACAAAAAGAGATGGGGCTGTAAGGATTAAAACAAGGAGAAGAACCATTCCAAGAATTTTTACTGCTGCACCAAGCTGATTTCTCATAGAGATGAATTATATCATACGGAATGATAGAGTAAAACTATTTAATTTATCAGAAATAAAGTAATCTCAAAAAATAATTATATATCTATTACATCTGAAATGAAAACAGAATTAATATTCTCGGAAGCTGTGCCCACAACTGTTGTATCTTAAAGATTTTTTGGTTATACTCGAATCGCTGATTATCTAAGAAAGAGTTTTGTGATAGTTACCTGAATTTTTCGATCATAAAGAGAATATCAAAAAACTTATTAAAGCCATTTTCGGAGTTATAGATTTTGTAAATGGTTTAGGGTCTAATACAATCAATCTGTATTAATACTACTGACCCGAAAATAATCACAAATTAATACAATTCATGGAGTGTTTTCATTATGAGTAACAAAAAAATGGTTACTATTGACGGGAATACCGCGGCCGCACACGTAGCATATGCTTTCAGCGAAGTAGCAGCGATATATCCTATCACCCCGTCCTCCCCGATGGGTGAGTATACCGATTCATGGGCCAGTACCGGAAAACTTAATGTTTTCGGAAAAAAGGTTGATGTAGTTGAGATGCAGTCTGAAGCTGGAGCGTCGGGTGCTGTACACGGATCTTTAAGCGGTGGAGCATTAACCACAACTTATACTGCCTCACAAGGGCTTCTTCTTATGATACCGAATATGCATAAGATTGCCGGTGAAATGCTGCCGACAGTTTTTCATGTTTCGGCCAGATCTCTTGCATCACAGTCATTATCAATTTTTGGTGATCATTCGGATGTAATGTCTACCAGAAACACCGGATTCGCAATGACCGCAGCTTCATCAATCCAGGAAACAATGGATATGGCTCTTGTTGCCCACCTTTCAACCCTCAAATCCCAGGTTCCTTTTCTGAGCTTTTTTGACGGTTTCAGAACTTCACATGAAGTGCAGAAGGTTGAAGAAATTTCTTTTGAGGATATTCAGAGTCTGGTTGAACCAAAATATATTGAACAGTTCAGAAACCGTAGTATGCGACCGGAGAAACCAATAATAAAAGTTTCTGCCCAGAACCCGGATGTGTTTTTTCAGGGCCGTGAAACGGTAAATAATTATTATGATGCAGTTCCTGCGATTGTTCAGGATTATATGAACAAAGTTACAGAATTGACTGGTCGAAGTTATCATCTCTTTGATTATGTGGGAGATCCTGAAGCAGAGAAAATCATTATTTCAATGGGTTCTTCCTGTGATACCATCGAAAGAACTGTAGCCTATCTGAATGCACGCGGTGAAAAAGTCGGAGCCATAAAAGTACGATTGTATCGACCTTTCTCAGTGAAAGATTTTGTTAATGCAATTCCTGCAACGGTAAAAAAAATTGCAGTTCTTGATAGAACCAAAGAACCAGGATCAATTGGTGAACCTCTATTTCTTGATACGGTAGCAGCTCTTGCAGCTTCCGGCAGGGGAGATGTTAAGGTTATCGGCGGCCGCTATGGACTATCAAGTAAAGAATTTACTCCTTCCCATGTTAAAGCGGTATTTGATCATATTGATGGTAAAGGTTTCCATGATTTTACTGTTGGTATCAATGATGATGTAAGTTTTAAATCTGTTTCGGTGAAAGAAGAGATCAATGTAGCACCTGAAGATGTGATTTCCTGCATGTTTTGGGGACTTGGATCTGACGGAACTGTTGGTGCAAATAAAAACTCTATCAAAATTATCGGTGAAAACACAGATTTGAACGCACAAGCTTACTTTGTGTATGACTCTAAAAAATCCGGTGGTGTAACTACTTCGCATCTTCGGTTTGGTAAGAGTTCTGTTAATATGCCATGGCTTATTGTAAAGGCAGATTTTGTAGCCTGCCATAATCCGGCATATCTTGGTCGGTATGATATGCTTGGTCCATTAAAAGAGGGCGGCGTATTTTTCCTGAACTCAGAAATTGATTCATCTGAAGTGTTTGATCACCTTACGAAAGCCGATCAGCAGTTGCTGATTGACCGGAAAATTAGATTTTACAACATTAATGCGGTAAAAATTGCTGAAGAGGTTGGCTTAGGAGCTGCAAGAATTAATACCGTTATGCAGGCTGCGTTCTTTAAGATTTCTGGAATACTTCCAGAAGATCAGGCAATTGCGCTAGTAAAGAGTGCCATTAAGAAAACATTCAGCAGGAAGGGTGAAGATATTATTAATATGAACTGGGCTGCAGTGGATGCTGCATCAGCAGCTCTTGAGAAAGTTAAAATTCCTGCAACTATCGAACGTTCCTATACACCCCCTAAACTGCTTGCAGATGATGCAAATGCTTTTGCGAAAGCAATTATTGAACCTGTTATGCATTTGAAAGGTGATGATATACCTGTTTCAAGTATGTCATTTGACGGAGTTCTTCCTCTTGGTACTGCTAAACTGGAAAAACGTGGTGTTGCCCCAAGAGTACCCAAATGGATTCCGGATTCATGTATTCAGTGTAATCAGTGTGTACAGTCCTGTCCTCATGCGGCTATTCGGGCGAAACAAATTGATTTAAAAGATTTAGAATCAGCACCGGAAGGATTCACTGTACTTAAATCAAACACTAAGAATAATCGCGAACTGCAGTTCAGAATTCAGGTTTATACCGAAGATTGTCAAGGATGCGGTGTCTGTGTAGAGACTTGCCCTGCTAAAAATAAGGCTCTTGAATTCACTACACTTGATAGTGAGAGAGAAGATGGACAGGTTGAAAAGGCTGCATACTTTGATGTACTCGAAGACAACGTTCTGGACGGAGTTTCAGAGACTTCTTTAAAAGGGATGCAGTTCAAGAAACCATTATTTGAGTTCTCAGGTGCCTGTGCTGGTTGTGGGGAGACTCCATACATTAAACTTATGACCCAGATTTGCGGTGAAAGAATTGTTGCAGCAAATGCGACAGGCTGTTCTTCAATATATGGTGGAACTTTCCCGACAATTCCGTATTGTACCAGAGCAGATGGACGTGGTCCGGCCTGGGGTAACTCATTATTCGAAGACAATGCAGAATATGGTTTTGGTATGCGGCTGGCTATAGACAGTAACCGTGTCCTGTTACGGGCAAAGGTTGACCGACTGCTGGAAATGGGAACTACTCCTGAACTGACAAAGGTTCTTAATGCAAGTATTGAACTTTGGGATGATACAACTGAGGCTGGTATTCAGGCACAGAATAATATTGTTGGTGCACTCATGTCAGCTGCTGCTGCTGCATCAGGCGAAGCTAAAGATATACTGGCTAAAATTGCAGAGTTGAAAGATTACTTTATTGATAAGAGTGTCTGGATTATTGGTGGTGATGGTTGGGCATATGATATCGGATTCTCCGGTATTGACCATGTTGTTGCTTCTGGCCGTGATGTTAATATTCTTGTTCTGGATACTGAGGTTTACTCAAATACTGGCGGTCAGGCTTCCAAGGCTACTCCTATCGGTGCTGTTGCAAAGTTTGCAAATGCCGGAAAGAAACTGCCAAAGAAAAATATGGGACTTATGTGTATGAGTTATGGACATGTATATGTAACTTCAATTGCACTGGGTGCTAACAGAAACCATGCACAAAAAGCCATGATGGAAGCGGTAAACTACAAAGGTCCTTCAATCATTTTTGCATACGCGCCTTGTATCAATCATGGTATTGATATGAGTAAATCACAGCTTGAAGAGAAGCGGGCAGTTGAAGCAGGATATTGGCCTCTTTACAGATTCAACCCTGAAGCTGAAGAGGGGAAGAAATTTTCCTGGGATACGAAAGAACCAAAAAGCGACTACGTTGAATTTATCAAGAGTGAACGTCGTTATACTGCTCTTTACAAAACCAATCCTGAACATGCTGATGAACTGTTTGAAAAAGCAGCTTTAGATGCTAAGAAGAGAATGAAGTTTTATAAAGATATGGGCAAAATAATGTAATCTAGTCAATTTCATTGACTTCAGAAGTTTTTTGATAAATGATTTTCTTGTTATAGCAAATACAAGTAAAAAATATCAAAAACTTCAATCAATTGAATGTACGAAGGGTTGCCTTAAAAGAGGCAACCCTTTTTTAATGCACGGCAGGAAAGACCCTGTTTTTCAAGAATCTTGTCTGCAAGCGCTTCCTGTAGAGTAAAATGTCGCATTTGGGTTGTGCTATGTCATGTAGATGTTGTAAAATATAAGGCAGTGCCTTAGGAAATTGGCTCCTTGATGTATTAAAAGGTTGAGCTTGTTTTATTTATTTTCATAAGGCTTCAGGTATAAGGAGTAACTCTATGAGTATATGGAATATGTTTTCGCTTGTCGGTGGTTTGGCGATTTTTCTTTTTGGAATGATGGAGATGAATAAGCATTTGACATCAATCGCTGGAAGCAAAATGAAATCCATTATGTTGAAACTGACGAAGGGATCAGCAAGAGGTTATCTGACCGGGCTGGGAATCACAGTAGTCAACCAATCTTCTTCAGCTACTACTGTTCTGGAAGCAGCACTTGTGGGAGCAGGTCTTATGACATTTCAGCAAAGCCTGGCAGTAACTCTGGGATCTGAACTGGGCTCAACTATCCTTCCGCAGCTGGTTGCGTTTCCATCAATTACTAAACTCTCAACACTTATCGTAGCAATAAGTTTTGTTATACTCTTAATTGTTAAAACCAAGAGAAACCGACATATAGCCATGACTATTTTTACCTTTGGCCTTCTTTTTCTGGGAATGGATATGATGTCGTCGTCTTTAAAACCATTAAGAACCTATGAACCATTTATTGAGCTCATGAAACATGTTGAAACACCAATTTTGGGTATATTTATAGGACTTGTTTTTACCATGATAATTCAGTCATCCGGAGCAACTACCGGGATTACTATTGCCATGGCATTAGCGGGAACTATCTCTTTGGAACAGGCTATCCCGATTAATCTGGGTGCGGCTGTAGGAACCTGCATTACTGCAGTTCTGGGGAGTTTAGCGCTAAACTGGGAGGCAAAAAGATCAGCATATATTCATGTTCTATTTCAGCTTGTCGGAGCTGTTTGGGTATTTATTCTGTTGTCTATTCCTTATCAGGGAGAGAGGTTTTATATCTGGGGAATAAAATGGTTCACCCTGCATGTTCTGGGGACCGAAAGTATTGCCCGGCAGATTGCTATGGGCTTTACATTCATGCCAATAATCAACCACATCATAATTTTTCCAAATTTAAAATTTGTAGTTCGCCTTTTTAACAGGATGTTTCCGGAAGGGGATGTTGTTAAAATTTTTGGTGCTAATTTTATCAAAAATCATCTCATTGAAAATAGTATAGAACTTTCACTCATGATGACAAAAAAAGAGATCTTGCGCGTAGTAGAGTTCATACAGATAATGATAGTGGATATGAAATTAGCTTTCAGAAGTAAAGATCCAGTTGTGATTGAAAAGGTTAGTGATCTGGATTCTAAAATTGATATTTTACACAAGATAATTATTCCTTTTCTTGCGAAGCTTTCTCAGGAGGAATTGACTGCAAAGGAGTCGGAACTTTGCCAGAATTATATGTATATACAAAATGAGCTGGAATCAATCGGAGATGTAATTGATAAGAATATTATGAGTCTTGCAGCAAAGAAAATCGACCAGAACCTCATTTTTTCAGAAGCTGGATTCCATGAATTGGAACATTTGATTTATAAAGTGAATAAAAATTTTGAAAATCTAACTCAGGCATTAATCCATGATGATAAAAAACAAGCTAAAGGCATACTTGCTTCATATAATAATCAGGAAGAAGAAAAATACAAAGAGCTGCATATAGAACGTTTGTATAAAGGCCAAGTAGAGTCTATAGCTACATCATCGGTTCATTTGGATCTTATATCTTATTTTTCCCAAATTAACGGACATATTGTCTATATAGCAGATCGTTTAATTTCGGTCAGTTAACTTTGTGACAAGTTTTTTACTTCCGACACTCTCTGTTTTGGAGAGAAGGCCCGCCGGATAAAATCCATTGTGTGTTCTATTAGTATCTCATCATCAGTAAAAACCTCATTACCAATAAATACCTTCATACGTTCTTTATAGTATTCAGATGCATAGGAGAACTGCAGAGACATAAACAGATTATCAAGATGAAAAGCAAAAACATCTACATCAATATCAGGATCAATACATCCTGTTTTTTGTCCCTCTTCAATCATCAAAGCATAGCAGCGTGTTGAAACTGATTCCATCTGACAGGTTAACTTTGTGACGAGTTCTTTGTTTCCTTCAGTGGTTATCTCATTATAAAGATTGATCATGACAGATTGTTCCCGGGAATGTACCTGGATAATACGCAAAAGTGTCTCTACTTTTTCATAAAAAGTGCCCTCTTCACGCATCACTGCATCGAGGGTCTTTGTCAATAATGTAACACTCTGAGCACAGATGGTTAAGAAAAGGTTCTCTTTTGTGGAAAAATACTTATAGATTGAGCCGATACTTACTCCCGCTTTTTTGGCAATAGTGTTGATGTTTGCTGCAGAATAACCGAAAGCAG
>Ga0075115_10000224_pt1 | contig 28110 bp, 24 predicted proteins | sample AntAceMetag02UKH_FD_69785 | JGI IMG/M metagenome (GOLD analysis project Ga0075115, IMG submission 69785) | Saline lake microbial communities from Ace Lake, Antarctica - Antarctic Ace Lake Metagenome 02UKH | ecosystem: Environmental > Aquatic > Non-marine Saline and Alkaline > Saline | place... | reverse complement strand
TGCCTTTGGTAACAGGAGCCTCAAGATCAAAAAAGGCAAATCCCATCATTGGGCCGCCAGCAACCATTTTTACGGGTTCCTCTTTAAACCCTCCGGCGGCCTCAATTAAAATTTTAATGGGTGTTCCAACTACTGTACGAAAATTTCCGGGGTTTTTAACAGCATCGCCGGTTACTGTAACAACACGTTCAATTAAAGGTTTTTTTTTGGTTACTGCTTCAAAAATAGCAAAAGCCGTACCGACATTACTAACAACAGCTCCAATCTCTATTGGGAGGCCGCCTGAAGGAACCTCCTTACCTATTGTTGCTTTAAGCAGCTGTTTTTCATCCCCTTGCGGATAGCGTACTTTCAGTGGTTGCACAATAAAGGGAAGACCTTTCTCTGCAATCAATTTCTCGATCTTAAGAGCAGCATTCATCTTGTTTGCTTCAATTCCGATTATAACCTGTTCAGCATTAATAATTTTAGAGATTAGTGAAACACCTTTAAGAATTTCATCGGTATGTTCAAGCATAAGCCTATGATCAGCTGTTAGATAGGGTTCACACTCTACTCCGTTTATCACTAAATATTTTGCTTTTTTTCCTTTGGGTATATTAAATTTAACGTGGGCTGGGAATGCAGCACCACCCATACCAACTATTCCGGAATCTTTGATAATTTTTAAAAGTTCCTGCTGGGTAAAATTATTAATCAGCTCAATATCAATATCTGTGAACTCTATTTGGTTTTCTGGTAAGTCGTCAGTTTCAATGATAACAGCATTTGTCTCTATTCCATTCGCTAAAACTATGGACTTTATATCTTTAACCGTACCACAAACAGATGAGTGAATGTCTGCAGATATAAAACTTTCACCTGAACCAATTTTCTGTCCTGCTGTAACCACATCTCCCTTACTCACACAAACAATTGCTGGTGCACCAAGATGTTGTGACATAGGTATAATAACAGTAGCTGGTTTGGGTAATCCTAAAATTTGTACTGTTTCAGACAGAGATTTTCTTCCGTGCGGATGTATACCGCCTTTTTTAAAGGATCGGATTTTCAGCATGTAAATTGAACTCCTTGATATGTCTTTTCTAAATCTATTATATATGAATGATATGAAAAATGTAAATATCACCGCTTTTTCATGGCTGTTTTGGTAACTAAACTTCATCTTGCTTATAAATTGTTAATTTAAAACAAATTAGCAAATATCTTATGCATTGAATCTTTTAGAATAATTTATTATACATAAAAGTATTTCCTATATTAGAATGAAAGTATATTATATCGGCAATGAATAGATTTCTTCGCTATACAATTTGGAAACTCAAAGGCAAAAAAGTATATGCCTTAGTAGGTCGAAGCGGAACTGGAAAAAGTTTTAGATCTAAACTAGTTGCTGAAAAATATGGTATTGAGTTAATAATTGACGATGGACTTCTAATTCGAGGTGACAAAATAGTAGCTGGAAAATCTGCAAAAAAAGAAAAAATCTTTTTAAAAGCAATTAAAACAGCTCTATTTGATGAAGAACTGCATCGAAATGAAGTTATTTCTGCTCTTCAAAAAGAGGATTTCAAACGCATACTAATTATTGGAACCTCTGAACGCATGATTCTTAAAATTGCGACTCGTCTTAAATTACCTGAACCAGAAAAAATTTTTAAAATTGAAGATTTTGCTAGCAAGGAAGAGATCAAAACTGCAATTAAAATAAGAAATACTGAAGGAAAACATGTAATTCCCGTTCCAACAATTGAAATAACAAGGAATTATCCTCAAATAGTTTATGATTCACTTAGAATATTTCTTAAAAGGAGATTTTCTGTTCCCTGGAATAAGAAAGTTTTTGAAAAAACTATTGTAAGACCTGAATTTGGTAAGCGCGGTAAGATTACAATGTCAGAAGCAGCCTTAACACAGATGGTAATCCATTGTCTTGATGAATTCGATGATGCACTGAGAGTTAAGAAAGTAATTGTAAAAAATGAGCCTGCAGGATACAATCTGAATATTAAATTAAGAATGCCTATAAAATTACAGGTTTCCGGGACTTTAATTGAATTGCAGAGATACATAGCCGATAGTCTTGAACGTTATGGTGGGGTTTTTGTTACCGAAGTAAATATTGAAGTTGATGATTGGACTTAACAAAAACTAACTCTCACCGATTTCACCGAACTACTCATTCTTAGTTGAATTACTCGGGTTTAATGGTTTCCCACTGGCTTAATCCTGCTTTTATTTGTTCTTTTTCGGGCTGAAGTATTTCTGCTTTTCCGATTTGGTGCGTGAACAGAGGTATCCGGTTTTCGTACAGCATTTTTTGGAATTTTTATATGCTCTCGTTTAAATAATAATGCAACTGTTTTTTCAACTTCATAATTTGCAGGTGTTAAAGGAGAAATTAATTGCTTAATTTGTTTAAATATATCCTTAAACAGCTCATGACTATTCTCATATTCATCAGGAAAAGAGAGAAATGGATCTATTAAAGCTGCAAGCATTCTACTTTTCTGCACACCAAAAATTTCTTTTTCACTATGCTTCCTGGCATTTATATCTGAATCATCAATCTGCATAATTGTATTATTTATCCCAATATCAAGTTCGTTTAAAGAGTTGAAAAATTCCAAACTAAGAGTAGTTTTACGTTTCTTGGGGATTGCCTCAGATAGTATCGGCAACATATAACCAAACAAACCATAGATATGAAGCTTTTTAAGAATGACACAGGAATATCCACTTTGAAGAATCTTAAAAACCTCTTCAGTCATTCTTGAACTTGAACAAAGCTTCAACTCACCTGCATGTTTTTTAATTGATAAACTTAGGCGGTGCGGCATAGAAAAACCCGTTGTCTCGGTATATTTTATACATCTTATCATTCTCACTGGATCTTCGATAAAAGTTATTGAAATGGGTATAATTGAACGGACACGTTTTTCACGAATATCCCGCATTGCATTTGTAAAATCAAAAATCTGACCCTCAAGTGGATCAAAATATAAACTATTCATAGAAAAATCGCGTCTTTTAGCATCTTCCTCAATAGTACCGTATATATTATGCTCTCCAAGTTCTCCCTGATCTGATGATCGAAAAGTTGAAACTTCAAATATTTTTTCCTGAAAATAAATATGTGCAAGTTTAAACCTACGGCCAATTATTCGTGAATTCCAAAAAAGTTTGCGAATCTGCTTTGGATATGCATTTGTTGCTATATCAAAATCTTTAGGCTGTTTACCTATCAAAATATCACGAACAGCACCTCCAACTATGTATGCATCAAATCCATTACGTTTTAATTTCTCAATTATTTTAATAGCATTAAAATCAAGCTTATTTTTTTGAATACCGTGCTCTTCCCCGGTATAAATATGAGCTGTAGTTACTCTTTTCCCTGTTTTTCCTATTTTATATCTTTTTAGCATACTTTATTTCGCTTCTCTGTTTATTGATTTTTACCATAACCTCAGATAATATATGTATCATTAGGTGTTATAACAATTTGAATTTAAATTATACATTTGAAAGTGTTGATTTTTTATTTCTGTTGCTGATATTACCATAATACTGTATTACTTTTAAGTAAATAATTGATGTTCTTTCAAAAATATTAATTTTTTTTATGAACATTATGTTAAACAAAAGTTTTTGACTTTTTGAAATAGCCGCAACTATAATTACAAGCAATTAGAGGTATATCATGCAAATAAATCCACGTATACTTAAAGGGTTTCGAGATGCTCTACCTGATCAGGAAATTATCAGAAGAGATACTTTTCATAACCTTGAAAAAACTTTTAGATCTTTTGGGTTTATGCCAATTGATACTCCAGCCCTTGAATATAAAGAAGTTTTATTGGGAAAAGGCGGTGGAGAAACTGATAAACAAATATATGAATTTACTGATAAAGGAAAAAGAGAAGTAGCACTTCGTTTTGACCTCACAGTTCCATTTGCCCGATTTATGGCGATGCACTTTCAAACCATCGGACTCCCTTTCAAACGATACCATATGGCAAAAGTATGGCGGGGAGAAAATACACAAAAAGGCAGATATAGAGAATTCTATCAGTGTGATTTTGATATTGTGGGTTTGGATAATGCTTCATCTGATTTTGAAATCCTTCTGCTAATTATGGATTCTCTTAAAAATCTGGGAATTAATGATTTTACCGTTCATTTATCCCACAGAGGACTATTTAATGCATTTTTATCACATGAAGGGATATCTGAAAAATCAGTTGAAATTTTAAGAAGTGTTGATAAGCTTACCAAAATTGGTTTAACAAAAACAAAAGATCTTTTAAGCAATCTGGTTACTCCGGATAAAACAGAAAAAATTATTGAATATATTACTGCAGGACAGAAACCGGAAAGCAATTTAAATATGAGCCAGATTCTTAATAAATTGACAGAACTCTCAGGAGGATCAAACGAACATTCGGCGAGGCTCCAGAATATTATTACATTCCTACAGGATTCTAAAAAGATTAACAATGTAGTTCTTGACCCCTCTATTACAAGGGGTTTAGACTATTATACTGGAATTGTGTATGAGACATTTCTAAACCCAATACCGGGAATAGGCTCAATTTGCTCAGGAGGCAGGTACAACAATCTTGCTGCTCTCTATACTAAAGAGCAACTGCCTGGTGTTGGAGCTTCAATTGGACTTGATAGATTATTAGCTGCTATGTCAGAACCTGAAATGAAAAAATCTATCTCCTTGCCCGGATCTACTTCATCAGATATTTTGATAATGTGTATGGATGAATCTCTTGCAGGTTATTATGCAAAAATTGCTGATCAATTCCGTAAAGAAGGAATAAAAGTAGATATGTTCCATGTAAAAAAGAAATTGGTACAACAATTCAAATATGCTGAAAAAAAACAGATCGGTTATGCAATTATTGCGGGTAGTAATGAGTTAAAAACTAATACATTAAATCTGAAAAACCTTAAAACCTTCGAGGAAATTAAGGATATTACCGTTGAAAAAGCATTAACCTTGATAAAGAAAACAAACCTATGAACCCACATGAACTCCCCATATACCAACAGCGGGAAAGAATAATTAAAGAGCTGCAAAGTAATAGTGTAATCGTTGTTGAAAGTCCTACTGGATCAGGAAAAACTACTCAAATCCCATTAATACTTCATAACTATGGTTATTCAAAAACGGGCATTATTGGAGTTACACAACCAAGACGTATTGCAGCTGTTTCTGTATGTGAATATATTGCAAAGCAACTCGGTTCAACAATACCTGGAATTGCAGGCTATAAGATGCGTTTTTGGGACATCACTAACTCTGATACCGTACTTAAAATCATGACAGATGGAATTTTACTGCAGGAACTAAAAGCAGATAGGTTACTTTCAAAATATTCTGTGATCATGGTAGATGAAGCACATGAAAGAAGTTTAAATATCGATTTTATTTTGGGTTTGCTTAAACAGATTTTAAACGAAAGAGCAGATTTTAAAATAATTATTTCATCAGCAACAATTAATGCGGGAGTTTTTTCAAACTATTTTGATGGATGCCCAATCATTCATATTGATGCCCAGATTTATCCGGTTGATATAAGATATAAACCCCTGCCCTTTAATGATAATCCTGATATTCTCATTGAATATATTGCAGGGATTGTGCAACGGCGTGTACAAGAATCAAAAAATGGTGATATTCTTATCTTTTTACCAGGTGAAAGATTAATTGTAAACTGTGTTTCAAAACTTGATCATATTGATAAAAAGAAAAACCTGTTTATTGTTCCACTATTTGGACGATTGCCAAAAAAGGATCAGGAACGTGTTTTTTTAAAAACCCCTGAAGGCATGCAAAAAGTAGTTATTGCAACAAATATTGCTGAAACCAGTATAACAATTGATAATATAAAAACTGTTATTGATTCCGGATTATCAAAAGTAAATTATTACAATCCAAAAACCTTCACCTCTTCATTAATTGAGAGTCCAATTGCAAAAGCATCCTGTAATCAGCGAAAAGGAAGAGCTGGTCGTACCGCACCTGGAGTTTGCTACAGGATGTATGATAAAAACGATTTTAATAACAGACCTACATATACGCCGGAAGAGATAAAAAGAACTGATTTATCAGAAGTGGTTTTACGAATGTCAGAATTAGGAATTACAGAATTTGCATCATTTGATTTCATAACTCACCCAGAGCATGCTGGAATATTGAGTGCAATAGAGACACTCAAACTGCTTAATGCTATTGATAATGATAATATATTAACACCAACCGGAAAATTAATGGTTAAATTCCCGCTGCTTCCAAGATTTTCAAGAATAATAGTAGAAGCGATAATTAAATATCATGATGTACTTGAAGAGTCTATAATAGCAGCTTCATTTCTTTCAGCACGTTCACCATTCACCCTGCCTGCAGGTGAAGAGATTGAAGCAAGACATGCTCATCATAAATACAGTTCAGAAAGTGGCGACTTTGTTACTTATGTTACTCTATTCCATAATTACAGGAAATATTCACAGGAATCAACGAGAGAAAAATTCTGTAAAACCAATTACCTTGAAAAACAGACTATGGATGAATTAGTTAATATCGTTGAACAACTCTCAGAAATAGTTGCAGAAATGGGAATTCCCATTTTATCAGGTGGAAACCTTCATGACTATTTGTGTTCTGTTGCTTCAGGCCTTATACAATTCGTCTGCGTTAAAACAGGGAAAAATGTATATAGAAGTCTTACCACAGATAAGATTCACATTCATCCAGGATCAAATATGTTTAGAAAATCTCCCTCTTTTATTGTTGCCGGAGAGATCGTTCGAACAAGCAGAATGTTTGCCAGATCTGTTTCAGCCTTAAAAAAAGACTGGTTATCCGGCATACATAAAGATCTTGCTGTAAAACTTCTCCCTGACAGACGCAATACTGAACAACATATAAGATCTGATCAGAAAAAAGATATTAAAAAACAAGATGGCATCTTACTCTTTAATAAACGGTATCCTGTTGAGCCTTACAAGAAGAATAAAAAAATTGTTGTTATTCCTTTTGAAGATTTACGTAATAATTTTAATCTTTTTACACAGGATAGAAAAAAATACAACCATTTACGAATGAAAGTTACTTACAGAAACTTTTCATTTCATACGGGTGATCGACTTGCAAGTATTATGAAAGCTGTTCCCTTTATGAAACCAGAAAATGGAATACTTGACAGCCCCCCACAGGGGAATTTCAAACCAGCATTAGAACCCGAACTCCTTATTGATAATTTATCGCTATTACTCAGTTTTTGTAAAATAAAAAGAAACAGTAAAGTTTTAGGATTTATTACCTTGGAAAATGATACAAAAGGTACTTTTTGGTTTAAAAATGTAAAAAGTTTTCATTCTGCTATTGATATTGGGCTTTTTAGTCTGGAAATGCTTGCTGATATTATTACTGAAAAGATTGATAAAGATTTGCATGCTGTGCTGAATGAGATGTATAGAAAACTTACTATGGTTTTTGAGTCATAATTTATCAGGATACATTTTTGAGATTGGCTCACATTACTGATTTTTTTATTATTTCTTCCGGCAGCTCTGAAATACATGTTTCAGCTAGATTTTTCTGAAGTATAAACTTTATAGCTCCATCTCTGTTTTTCTTATCATGCTTTAAAGCCTCTAAATAGACAGCAAAATTAGTTATTTTTGTATCAACTGGATAATTAAAATAACAAAGCAAATCATTTACCTTTTCTGCATAGTGCGAATTTGTTATTCCAAACATACGTCCTGCTTCCAGTGCTCTGGATATTCCCCATGCGACTGCTTCACCATGTGATATATCTTCGAGCCCGGTAACTGTTTCATAGGCATGCCCGAAAGTATGACCAAAATTAAGTTGCGCGCGTAATCCATTTTTTTCAAATGGATCCTCTTCTACATATTGTTTCTTGATAAGTAGAGATTCATAAACTAATTCCTCAATCAAATCCAAATTTCTTCCAAGAATTTCTTCTTTCTTATTTGTTATTTTTAAGAAAAATTCACCGCCAGCTAGAAGACTATGCTTAATAATTTCAGCAAGACCGTTTAAAAATTCATGTGCTGATAAAGATTTAGTAAATGGAATATATACTCTCACCTCTCCTGCCGGATAAAAACTCCCAACAAGATTTTTATATGATTTAAAATCGATTCCTGTTTTTCCACCTAATGAAGCATCTACCATTGATAAAAGTGTTGTAGGAATAAGAATTAATGAAATACCTCTCATATATATTGAAGCTGCAAAAGCAGTCATATCACAAACAACTCCACCCCCGACAGCGATAAATTGAGCATCTCTTCCTAATCCCAAAGAAAATGCTCTAGTAAGAATATCCTCAACCACATCGAGGCGTTTACATGTTTCACCCCTTCCTATTACCATATAATTTTCCGGCAACTCGGTTATAAGTTTTATAGTGAATTCATCGAATACATACAGACCATTCCCGGAAATATCCAGTAATTTAGCTTTGTCTTCATAAAATGACACCTGAGTAGTTTTCTGACCTATATTACAGTTGATTTTCATACATTGTTTATACTTCATCATGATCATATTTTCAATGGGACTTTATATAATATCCATTGTAGATGAATTTACAACTTTCAATACTACTATCTGCTTGATAAAACCCGTTAAATTCATCAGAATGAATTTATGAATTGTTATCTTGATTGGGCTTCAACAACACCAGTACTTCCTAAAGCATTGGATAGGTATCTTGAAATTTCACTGGCATTTCCAGGAAATCCTTCGTCTTTACATACTGAAGGGAAGAAAGCTGCTGCTCTGCTTTCCAATCTTCGCAGCAATACAGCAGAATTATTAGGTATTACTGAACGAAATCTTGTTTTCACATCCGGCGGTACAGAGAGCAATAGTTTGATTCATACTTCAATCTTAAGAAACAAACGTCGGGGAGAAATAATTTTATCTGGTATTGATCACCCGTCTGTCTTTGATTACGAAAAAATTTATAAAGATTTTGGTTTTACTGTACGTATACTACGTGCTCCAGGCGGATATATTGATATTAATGATTTTGAAATGTACTTAACTGGAAAAACTCAATTCATTTCTATTATGCTGGTTAATAATGTGACCGGTACCATTCAGCCAGTGAAGGAATTGGTTAAGATTACCCGGATTTTTGAGCAAAAGACAGGAAAGAAAATCCACTTTCATACGGATGCTGTGCAGGCATTAGGAAAAATTGATTACTCCTTAAAAGATCTTGATGTTGATTCTGCATCATTCAGTGCTCACAAAATTCAGGGGCCTAATGGTATTGGGATGCTTTATGCAAAAAAGTTCCCTCAAATGATTCAATCCGGAGGTGGTCAGGAATTCTCCTATAGGCATGGAACAGAATCTTTGGCATCAATTTCTGCATTTAACACAGCCTTACAGAGAGTAATCAGTAACTATGAAGAAAACTACAAAATGGCTTCTGTATTGCAAAAAATTATTATTGAGAATATCAAAAACTATCCTGATTTATATACGCTGCCTATTAATTTTGATAACTATGCTGTATCACCCTATATAACAACTATTTGCTGCCGTAATATTCCAGCAGAAATAATTACAAGAGTAATGAACGACAAAGGGTTCTCTATTTCTGCAGGATCAGCCTGTTCATCAAAAGATAAAAAAAAGAGAGAAAGAGTTCTTCGTAATATGGGTTTTGATAATGAGGCTGCATCTACAGCTATTAGAGTATCTACCGGTCCTACAACCCCAATTGAACAAGTACAGCAATTTTGCAATACCTTAAATTACGAAGTCGAACTACTACACAAATTATTAGGAAAACGGTAATATCTGCCCTATGAATAAGACAGACCAGCTATATTTAATCAAACTTGGTGAAATTGTATTAAAAGGTGAGAATAGAAATTTTTTTGAGCGTAAGCTTCGCCAAAATATCAAAAAAAAACTTTCAGCATATTCTCCTCGATTTGTAACACAAAAAGGCAGATTGTTTCTAAGAGTCTCTGAATGTCAGGAAGATGTTGTATCAGATGCATTGCGTACAACTTTTGGAATTCAAGGTTTTTCTCCTGCTCTTTCTGTAAATAAATCTATTGAGGACATTCTCCTTGCAGTATTAAAATTGATGTCATCCGTATCTGAAGAGAAAAAAACTACTACCTTTAAAATTAATTCAAGGCGTTCAGACAAAAGCTTTCCTTTCTCTTCCTATGAAATTTGCTGTCAGGCTGGTGATGCAGTTCTCAATGAATATCCGGGAATAAAAGTTAATGTTCATAATCCAGATACGACTATTTCAATCGAAGTACGTGATCGGGCTTACGTATACATAACCTCTGAAAAGGGTCCCGGAGGATTACCAGTCGGATGTGCCGGTAAAGGTTTACTTTTACTATCGGGTGGTATTGATTCTCCAGTAGCTGGTTTTAGAATGGCAAAACGCGGTTTGCGCCAGGATGCTATCTATTTTCATACATATCCATACACATCTGATGAAGCTCTTGATAAAGTAAAAATTCTTGCTTCTATCATTTCAGACTATATCCCTGAGATGAGTCTATTTGTTGTGCCTTTTACCGATGTACAGCTTGAAATTAATAGAAATTCTCGTGATGAAGAGCGTACCCTTCTTATGCGTTATGCAATGGTGAAGATTTCAAATATTGTTGCTTCAAAGATATACGCAAAAAGTCTTATTACAGGTGAAGCATTAAGCCAGGTAGCAAGTCAAACTCTTGAAAGTCTTATTCTTACAGATAGTGCTTCAGATCTTCTGGTTTTCCGTCCATTAATTGGATTGGACAAAGAAGAGATTATATCCACCGCTAAAATGATCGGTACGTATGAGACTTCCATCCTTCCCTATGAGGATTGCTGTACAATTTTCTCCCCTGAACATCCTCTGGTAAAACCAGATAAAGAGAAAATAACCGAAGTCTACAAAAAAATAAATCTTGATGCATTAATTCAGGAAGCTGTAGAAAAAACTCTAAATACGAGAATTAAGATGGTTGAGTATAAAAATTTTGACCGTTAGGCAGAATTTTTTGATTTTGTGGTATCTTTATTTTTTTCTGAAGAGTTTTCTTTCTTTTGAGTCTCTGGTTTTGTATTAACCGCCGTACCGGATGTAGATTCACTGCTCTTATTATCTGTAACATAAAATCCACTGCCTTTAAAAATAATACCGGTACCGCCGGAAATAATTCTTCTGACAGTTCCCTTACATTCGGGGCAAATTGTTACTGCATCATCGTGAATACCCTGAAAAAGTTCAAATTTATGGCTGCATTCTTTGCATATATAATCATAAGTAGGCATGGTATTATTGCTCCTGGGTCGTCATATCGATCAATGTCTGTATAAGTATTATCAGCTCATCAATATCTATTTCCATATTATTTATAATAATTTCTTCACTACTATCAACCAGAATAGATTCTTTCCAGTTTTCCGGTTTTTCTTCCAGTTTTCTAATTTTCTCAAGATACTGCTTTTTTAGGGTCAAACTAATAACGGTAGTTGCAGCTTTCTGCGTTGTTTCTATAACACCATACAGCGAATAGGTATCATTATCAGAATCTACCGTAATCCATATAGACTCAATGCTAACCAATAATGTATAGGGAATTACACCTTCAAGAAGAGAGAAAAGGTATCTTGGTTTTTCAACATAGAGACCAACCAATCCATTACTTATACGAGTTGCAATCTCCAAAGGAACAAATATATCTCTTTGTACATAAGTATTTTGGAAAACTTCCTCAATCCCATATTGTGAAAACATTGCTATTCCATTCTCCGGAACTGCTATCTGCAATCCGTTAACAGAGTTTTCCCAATAGGAAAAGGAGTCAGTTACAACTTTCACCCACTCATTTCCAATGCACAATACTGTTTGAAATAGCGGCATTGAGATATTTCCCTCAAGCCCGCCGTAAAAACCAATTTCACTTGTATTATAGGTTCCATCCTCCTGATAAGCCGGAAGAATCGCTGAAACAGAAATTCTGCTGGTTATTGAAGTAAGATAATCCACAGCAGCATCGTCAGGCAATAAAACAAGAAGCTGATCTGTCAAATCCCCTGAGTTCTCAAGATTTACCGTAATTATGAATTCTCCCTCTCTTCCTAAAGAAGAAAAATAGGGATCTTCCTGAAAAGGAGTTCTGTGAACACACCCGATAAAAAGAAAAGTAATAAGAATTATGAGAAAAGATATATAGATTTTTTTGCTTACTGCACCTGTTCTTCCGTTCAACAAATTTTCACCTTAATGTTTATCTACTGCATGAATATCAAGACCAACCTCAATGTCCCCACAGGTTACAAAACTTATATTTCCAAAATCAGTTTCCTCTAGTATCTCAGTTAGTGTCTCCTGCTTGATATAATCATTAAAATCCTTAACAGCAGCTTGTATTTCATCAGGACCTGATATATGCAGTGAAATTCTATCTGTTACATCCAGATTCCGTTCTTTTCGTAGATTCTGCACGCTTCTAATTATATCACGTGCAATTCCTTCCCGTATTAACTCAGGGGTAATTCTGCTATCGATACCAACAGTTAGATTCCCTTCATTCAGAACTTTCATGCCATCTTTTTCAGAACGTTGAACAACTATGGCCTCTGAATCTATAGTGATATTTCCATTTGAATAGGTGATATCAAATGTACCACCCTCAAGAATTCTTTCTATATCCTCACCGGAAACATTCTGAAGTAATTGTGCTACTTCCTTCATATCCTTACCCAGTGATCTTCCCAATACCTTAAAATTCGCTTTAGCTGAATAGGAGACAAGATCATTCTCTTTTGTTCTATACTCAACCTGCTTAACATTAAGCTCCTGCATGATAATAGATTCCATTTCCTGAAGAATATCAAGTTCTGACTGCTCTCTGTTAACTATATAAAACGACTGTAACGGTTGTCGTGTTTTAAAAGCATGGATACTTCTTAAAGCCCTGCCCATAGTAACTGTCTGTTTTGTTAAAGCCATTTTCAATTCAAGCTGTGAATCACGCAAATTACTCTGATACTTTGGATACTCACAAAGATGGATAGATTCTTCCATATTCTCCATTTTGAGATTACGATATATTTCTTCAGTAGTAAACGGTATAAATGGGGCTGAAACCAAACAAAACTTCATCAGTACTGTATAGAGAGTATTATATGCCTGTATTTTATCACCATCGTTTTCTGAACGCCAAAATCGTCTTCTTGAACGCCTAATATACCAGTTGTTTAGTAAATCAATAAATTCAACTATGGGCTGACATGCTTTTTGCAGTTCATACGCATCAAGAGCCTCTGTAACTTTGAGTACAAAGTGTTCAGATTCTGAAATCAACCATTTATCAAGCGGGTTTTCAAGCGTCTCAATCCACTCGGAAGATTTAATTGAGTCTTTAGGTGAATAGCCGTCAATATTCGCATACGTAACAAAAAAGCTATATGCATTCCAGAATGGTATGATAAAACTTTTCAGAACCTCGCGAACGCCGTCATCGGAAAAGCGTAAATCCTCAGCACGTACTGCAGGAGAATTCATAAGAAAAAATCTCATTGCATCTGCACCGAAGTTATCGACAACTTCAATTGGGTCTGAGTAGTTTCTGAGTGATTTAGACATTTTTTTGCCATCTTCAGCTAAAATCAGTCCATTAGTAATAACATTATAGAATGCAGGTTTTTTAAATAGTCCCGCAGCAATAATTGTTAATGTATAGAACCAGCCGCGTGTCTGATCCAATCCTTCACAAATAAAATCAGCTGGAAAATGCTTTTCAATAAAATCCTGGTTCTCAAAAGGATAGTGATTTTGAGCATACGGCATTGATCCGGATTCAAACCAGCAATCAAGAACATCCGGAATGCGTCTCATAGTGCCTTTTCCATCCGGACCAGGCCAGGTTATCTCATCAACAAAGTGCTTGTGAAGATCTTCCACCATTACACCTGATTTTTCCCGAAGTTCTTCTCTTGAACCAATGACTTCAAGATAATCAGATCCATCACATTTCCAGATGGGAATTGGATTACCCCAATATCTATTTCTGCTGATAGCCCAATCTCTGGCTCCTTCCAGCCATTTTCCAAACCTTCCCTGTTTTAAGTGATCCGGTATCCAATTTGTTTGATCGTTGGCATTTAACATGTCTGATTTAATTTTAGTGACATCAACGAACCAGCAGGATAAAGCTCTATAAATAAGCGGCTTATGAGTTCTATAGCAAAAAGGGTAACTATGTTTAATTTTCTCTTTTTTTACCAGTTTTCCAGATTCTTTAAGATATTCAATAATACTATTGTCAGCATCTTTAACAAATACACCTTCCCAATCCGGCACCTCGTCAGTAAATCTGCACTCTGCATCAATCGGACAAACAACAGGGATCCCGGTAGGCTGCAAAATTCTATAATCATCTTCACCAAAACCCGGTGCAGTATGTACAATCCCGCAGCCATCCTCTTCAGTAACGTAATCAGCTATAAATGTCCTGAATGCACCCTTTTCAGAGAGTTGGCTGAAAAATGGCATGAGCGGTTCATATTCTATACCAGTAAGATCGCTGCCTTTATATCTGCCGGTAATTTCATACGTAGTTCCATCCTTAAAGTAGTAGGGTACTTTTGATGCAGCTAAAATGTAGGAATCACCATTTTCAGTAACTTTTACATAATCAATATCCGGACCTAAAACCAGTGCTAAATTTGAGGGTAATGTCCAGGGCGTAGTGGTCCATGCCAGAAAATAGGTATCAGGTTCCTCTTTGAGTGCAAATCTTACGGTTATTGCAGGATCAAGGACATCCTGATATCCGCCAAGATTTACTTCAAAATTTGATAATGGAGATGATAGCGCAGGACTGTAGGGCAGAATATTATAGCCCTCATAAATAAGCCCTTTCTCCCAAAGTGACTTAAAAACCCACCAAATTGACTCCATATAATCAGGATCCATTGTTTTATAATCATTCTCAAAATCTACCCATCTGCCCAATCTTGATACAATCTGCTGCCATTCATTTGTATAACGCAAAACGATAGATCTACACTTTTCATTGAACTTGGCTACCCCATACTTCTCAATTTGAGATTTCCCTGATATCCCTAAATCTTTTTCAATTTCATACTCAACGGGCAGACCATGACAATCCCATCCAAAACGACGATTAACTTTCTTACCTTTCATAGTCTGATATCTGGGAATAATATCCTTAATTGTTCCAGGTACAAAATGCCCAAAATGAGGAAGTCCCGTTGCAAAAGGAGGCCCGTCATAAAAGACATACTCCTGGCAATCCTCTCTGTTATCAATTGATTTTTGGAAAATATTATTTTCTTCCCAATATTTTAAGATTTTCTCTTCCATTTTAGGGAAACTAACTTTCGTATCTACCGGATTAAACACAATACCCTCCTAAAGGTAATCGCCTTATTTTACTCAACAATATATCTATTCCTGCTATTATTTTCAATCGGTATTGACAAGAATACCGCCCAATGTTTATCTGTTTATAATGAAGACTTTTAAGTTACCGGAAAGAATTAAAAAATTTGCAAATATATTTCACATTAACTCTTTTGAATTATACGTTGTCGGCGGAGCAGTCAGAGATTTCTTTGCCGGAAAAACTGTTAAAGATTACGACTTTGCTACAAATGCTTCACCGGAACAGGTAACAGCACTTTTCCAGCATACTATTCCCACAGGAATAGAACATGGTACGGTTACCATTATGTTCAGGGGAGAGAGCTTTGAGGTTACTACATTCAGAACTGAAGGTGATTATACCAACTCCAGACATCCTGATAAAGTTAACTTTATCGGAAGTATAGCAGATGATTTAATGAGACGTGATTTTACTATTAATGCTCTTGCTGTAAACACATTAACTGGTGAACTTCTGGATAATCATCAGGGTCTCTCTGACCTGAAAAACAAGATAATCCGTGCAATAGGAACTCCTGCGACGAGATTTAATGAAGACAATCTGAGAATGCTTCGGGCTTTTAGATTTTCAGCTGTTCTTGGGTTTTCCATAGAAGAGAAAACGATTGCTGCAATAGAGTCCTGCAGCTCAGAAATTGTACATGTATCATTTGAAAGAATCCAGGAAGAATTAAATAAAATTCTTGCTGCTCCTTACCCGTCAAAAACCCTTTTTGCTATGGAAACAAGCGGGCTCCTGCAATACTTGCTTCCAGAACTCACAGCTTGTAAAGGAGTTGGGTCAAAAGGGAGTGATAATATGGATACATTTCAACATTTATGCCGAAGCTGTGATGGTGCCCCGCAATCAAACGCACTAGTGAGATGGGCAGCTCTTTTGCATGATGTGGGGAAACCTCATACAGAAAAATATGATAGTGAAAGAGAAAAAATAATTTTCCACGGACACGATATACTTTCTGCAGATATAACTGATAAAATACTTAGAAGGTTAAAATTCTCTAATCAATTTCGTAAAGAAGTTATTCACCTCATTAGTCACCATATGTTTAATTATACACATGAGTGGTCAAATGCTGCTGTAAGACGATTCATTAATCGGGTTGGAATACATTTCATACACAACCTAATCCTGCTGCGTGAAGCAGATTTTTACGGGTCTTCAGGAAAAAAGCTCTCCAAAACAATACTTTCCGAGCTTATCGATCGTGTAAATTATATATTGCTGAACAATGCAGCAATTCAAATTTCAGATTTAGCAGTTAATGGGAAATCTTTAATGGAATCAGGAATTAAGGAGGGTCCCGCTATAGGAACTATTCTCGGACTTCTGTTAGAATCGGTAATTGACGATCCTAAACTTAATAATAGTCAAAATTTACTCAAAATTGCTAATGAAATGTATAAAATGTATCATCTACAATAGGGGGGTCAAACAGGCGGTTATTCAGGATTTATATTTTGATATGCTAATCCTGCTGCACTTTGTTCGGCCTCTTTTTTATTTCTACCCTCACCGGGTCCATAGAGCTTACCGTTAACTTCAACCTCAATCCAAAAGATCTTGTCATGATCGGGACCAGCTTTTTTAACTACCGTATATTTTGGATAGGATTTAAATCTTTTTTGTACAATCTCCTGAAGAAGGGTTTTGTAATCTTTTTTATGCTTATCAGCTAGAACTTTATTGATTTCGGGAATCAGACTGTCCAATATAAATGTTTTTACCGCTTTCAATCCCGAATCAATATAATAGGCTCCTATTATAGCTTCAAGACAATCAGCTAAAATAGCTTTTTTATTTCTACCGCCAGAGTACTCTTCACCCTTTCCGATAAGAATAAAATTATCAACTTTTAGTATTTTTGCAATTTCAGAAAGGCTGTCTTCACTAACAACAAACGATTTAATTCGTGCAAAATCGCCCTCAACCATATCAGTAAGCTGAGTATATAGATACTCACTAACCACCATGCCAAGTACACTATCACCTAAAAATTCAAGTTTTTCATTATTTTCAACGAGGCCTTGATACTCATTAGAGTATGATCTGTGTGAAAAAGCAAGGTTCAGAAGCTGAAGCCTTCTGAACCTTATGCCTACATTCTTTTCAAATAATAGCAACTCACGTTTTCTGTCAGAATCAACATCTGGCCAGGACGCAAGTTGTTTTTCATTGGTCAAAGACATTGCCTGTAATTAAAGCTGTGATTTTAGATAGTCTACAGCATCCTTAACAGTTTCAAACTCATTAGCTTTTTCATCGGGAATAGTAATTCCCATTTCTTCTTCGATAGCGTATACAAGTTCATATGTATCCAGACTATCGGCGCCAAGATCCTTCCGAAAGGAAGAGTCTAATGCAATTGTTTCTTCATCAATTTCCAGTTTTTCTGCAATCAATGATTTCATTTTAGCAAAAAGGTCATCCATAACTTAATCTCCTTATTAATGATTAACCAATATCTTCAAGATTCAAAACCTGCTGTCCGCGATAAAAACCGCATTTTGGACAAACTCTATGAGGTAGAACCCTGTTTCCACAAGTACCGCACTCAACCAAATTCGGAGCGGTCAGTTTCATATTGATTGATCTTCTAGATCGAGATTTTGCTTTAGAAGTTTTATATTTTGGAACTGCCATTTCTTAACCTCTTATAAATCGTTATCAGTCAAAAGACATTACCTTAATAGTAGGTTAATGTCAACTAAGACTATTTAAAAACATCAATTTTTAATCTTTTTAATAAGCAAATCTGCAACTATCGGGGGTACCATTTTTGAAATATCCGCACCAAAAGCTGCCAACTCTTTTATTGCCGATGATCGGAGTACAAAATACTGTGGATCGGTAGGCATAAAGAATATTTCTATTCCAGGATTCAGCTGTTTATTAGTCATAGCCAGCTCAAATTCATAACTAAAATCAGCCAGCGCCCTAACGCCTCTCAGCATAACTTTAACGTCATATTCACGGGCAAAATCTACAACCATTCTATTCCAGGAAAGCACCTCAATGTTTTCGTACTTTAGAAGTAATTGCCGGAGCATGGATTTTCGCTCTTCAACACTGAAAGTACAGGTTTTTGCAAAATTATCTGCAATAATTATATACAGTTTATCAAAAATTGATGCTGCTCGTTCTATCAGATTTAAATGTCCATTTGTAGGCGGGTCGAAGGTTCCCGGAAGCATTGCTTTCATCATTTTAAAATCACCATATTAAACCCTTGCCGTTTTTTTTCGATCAGAAACCAGCTTCTTAACTGAACTTTTCATTTCCTGGTTTTCATACGATATTCTCTTAACAACAGAAAACCCTCCGGAAAAGTTTTTCTTGTTATATTCAATTATAGCAAAATCCCCGTTCCCAATATAACAAATTTTCTGATCAGATTGAATTGTTTCATTTTCTGATAATGTTCTGATAGCACAATCGAAATGTGAAAACTCATCTTTTGCAGGACCCCCAATTGTTTGAGCTATAGAATCTATAGCCTTACCGCAAATGGAGCAGTTTACAGGGGGTAATTTTTGCCTTTTATTTTTTGGTTTTCTAAAATTTCTTCTATTGCGATTTTTGTTCCTGTTTCTTGATTCAGGTTTTTTTTCATCCAAATCAGAAGGCTCCTTTAATGTGATTTAATTCACAGCTTTAAGCAGTTAATATTTTACTTTGCAACAGTAGTACTTTTTCTTTTAATTAGTTCTCTAACTTTTGCTGCTTTACCCACACGATCCCTGATATAGTAAAGTTTTGCACGTCTTACCCGACCTTTTCTCACAATTTCCACTTTATCAATTCTGGGAGAGTGCATGGGAAAAATTCTTTCAACACCTACACCATAGGACATTTTACGGACAGTCATGGTTTTTCTGGAACCACCGTTATTAATTGCTATAACAAGACCCTCATAAATCTGAATCCTTTCAGTCTGGCCCTCAATAATCTTGAAATATATCTTTATTGTATCCCCAACTCTAAAATTTTGTACATTCTCTTTCTGTTGTTCTAATTCAATTGCTTTAATTACATCCATTTTCGTTACCCCTTCGGAATCCTGGTTTTCTTCAATTTATTTAGCAGATCGACCTCATTTTCATTCAACACTGCTTTATCTATTAAATCAGGCCTGTACTCTAAAGTTTTTTCCAGCCTTTTTATTAAACGCCATTTTGCTATTTCGGAATGATTTCCGGATAATAATATATCAGGAACCGTCATTCCGCAATACTCATATGGTCTTGTATAATGAGGATATTCAAGAAGACCATTTGAAAAGCTCTCTTCCTTTAAAGATTCCTCATTAATAACACCTGCTATCAACCGATAAACTGCATCGACTACCACCAATGCAGCCACTTCTCCAGATGATATTACATAATCGCCAATACAAATCTCATCGTCAACATAACGATCTATAATTCTTTGGTCAATCCCCTCATATCTCCCACAAATAAATACCAGCTCTTTTTCAACTGATAGTTCTTCAGCATACTTCTGATTAAATGGTTTACCTGAAGGGCTGAGATAAATAACCCTTTTATTTTCTGCACCAACTTCTTCAAGCGCATGAGCGAGTGGCTCAGGTTTTATAACCATTCCCGCTCCGCCCCCATAAGGAGCATCATCACACGTTCTGTGCTTATCTTTAGAAAATTCCCGAAAATCAATCAATTTATAAGATATATCACCTTTCTCTACTGATTTTGCCATTATTGAATTGGTAAAAAAACCATCCAAAATATCAGGAAATAGTGAAAGAATTGTAAAAGTCATACTAAAATCCAGTCTACTTTTAATTCAACTCTTTTTTCCGGTATACTCACCAAACCGATGTACTGTGCAAGAAAAGGTACAAGATTCGCACCTTTTTCTGTTTTAATCTCAATTAACGGAGCCTGAGCACCATCGATTACCGAAATAATATCACCAATCTTCCTATCTTTAAAATAGACAGAACAACCAATAATATCAGCCTGATAAAATTCACCCTCTTCAAGTGAAGGACTTAACTCTCTAGGAATACAAATTTCCCATCCATTAAATTTACGACCCTCTTCAGGTGTATTAATATGAGAAAATTTCATGAGCACCTGTTCACCGGATAGCTGCAGCTCCTCGATTTCAACCTGCTTTTCAATAGAATCTTTTTTCAGTACCACCTGCTTGATTCTTTTTAAATATGCATGTGTTTCAGAAAAAATATGGACTTTAACAAATCCTTTCAACCCATGCGAGGTGCGTATTACACCGGTAATTAAATACTCCATTAATCCAGTATTTCGAGAACTACTCGTTTTCCGGTTTTTGTTGCAGAAGCACTTAGAATAGTCCTGACAGCTTTTGCTATCCGGCCATGTTTTCCAATCACCTTTCCAATATCATCCTGGGCAACACGGAGTTCGAGAATTGTGGATTTCTCACCTTCAATCATGTTAACAACAACACCATCCGGCTCATCAACCAGTGATTTTGCTATATACTCAACGAGATCTTTTTCCATTACTCTTCCTCCGACTATTCGGGTTTGGTTCTGTCTAGGGTAATACTGTTTTTGTTAAGTACTCGTTTAACTGTTGCAGTAGGCTGAGCACCTTTACTAATCCAGTCTTTAATTTTTTCTGTTTCCAATCTGATCTGGCTTCCGACAGATTCAACAGGATGATAAAGTCCAACTTCATCTAAAGTCCTGCCGTCTCTTGGTGCACGGGAATCCATAACTACGATTCTATAATACGGTCTTTTTTTTGTTCCGAACCTCTTCAGTCTGATCTTTACACTCACCTGTACCTCCTGTACATTCCAACTTACATGCCCATTTGTTTGAACATGGATTCCTGGTATTTCTTATTTTTTGCGAATTTCTTCATAGTTATTCGCAGTTTTTCAAATTTTTTCAAAAGTCTGTTTACATCATATACTGATGTTCCACTGCCTCTTGCAACTCTTTTACGACGAGAAGGACCAATAATTCTAAAATTAATCCGTTCTTTCAACGTCATCGACTGTATAATAGCCTGTTCCCGGCCAAGTTCTTTCTGGTTTATATCTTCTTCTGAAATATTCCCTTTTGCGCCCGGAATCATTTCCATAATACTTTCCAATGGTCCCATTTTATTCATTCTCTGGATTTGTTCAAGATAATCCTGCAGGTCAAACGTCGCAGAAGACATTTTTTTTTGCATTTTCTCAGCTTCCTGAACATCCATTGTCTCCTGGGCTTTTTCAACCAGGGAAACAACATCTCCCATCCCAAGAATTCTGCTTGCAATTCTGTCAGGATAAAAAGGATCAAGATCAGATATCTTTTCGCCGACACCAATAAATTTTATGGGTTTTCCGACAACGCTTCTAATAGAGAGCGCAGCGCCACCCCTGGTATCTGAATCAAATTTACTAAGGATTACGCCGCTTATTCCGACTCGCTCCTCAAACTCTTTTGCTATAGATACAGCAATTTGGCCTGTCATAGCATCTGCAACAAATAACGTTTCATCAGGTTTTGCTATTTTATTAATTCCTGATATTTCATCCATCATTGCTTCATCCAGATGCATACGCCCGGATGTATCTATAATAACTGTATTGAAAAGATTTTTTTTCGCAAAAACAAGAGCATTCTTAACAACACGTTCAGGACTTTTTCCTCCATGCTCAGCATAAACAGGAACATCAATTTGCTCACCAAGTATTTCAAGCTGTTTTATTGCAGCAGGTCTCACAAGGTCTGCAGCGACAAGCAACGGTCGGCGGCCATCCTTTTTTATCATAGAAGCAAGTTTGGCTGCTGTGGTAGTTTTACCAGATCCCTGAAGTCCCATCATGAGAATAGTAGAGACAGTATCGGGGCCTTTAAGCTCTAATGCTGATCTGTCGTCACCTAAAAGTTGGACTATGCGATCATAAACAATCTTTATAAATTGCTGTCCGGGATTAACAGCTTTAAGAACACTGTCCCCTTTAGCCTCTTCCAATGTTCTGTTAACAAATCTACGAACCACACGCAAATTTACATCAGCTTCGAGTAAAGCTATCTTTATTTCTTCAACTGCTTCCTGGACATTCTTTTCAGATATCTTACTTTTCCCGGAAACTTGTCGAATTATGTCTGTAAATTTAGCGGAAATGCTGTCAAACATATCAATCCTTGAAAATTTCAATTACTAGTGAACACATACTTATCTACCGTAAAGACTTATACAGTATAATACAGCTGATTGTCAACCTGTAGCGTTTAATCACGCCCTGTAGCGTTAATAAGTTTTATATAATCCATAACTGATGTTGTTTATTATTTTAAGTATCTGTTTTAATCCATAACTGATGTTGTTTCCTCATTTTCGATATCTTGAATTCTGTAACTGATAGCTTTTGAGACACCGGCTTCTTCCATCGTTACGCCTAATAATGTCTTAGATCCAAGTACCGTTTTTTTATTGTGTGTAATGATAATAAATTGGGACTTTTCACTAAATTCTTGTAGAACATCCAGAAAATGTGCAATATTTGCATCATCCAAAGCCGCATCAATTTCGTCCAATATACAAAATGGAGAGGGTTTAACCATATAAGTTGCAAAAAGCAGAGCAACGGCAGTTAACGATCGTTCACCACCGGATAAAAGAGATATTTTCTCCAACTTTTTTCCGGGAGGCTGCGCAAGAATATCTATTCCTGTATGGAGCATATCATCAGGATCGACCAACTTAAGCTCTGCCCTGCCCCCTCCGAATAGTCTTCTGAACATAGCATGAAAATTTACTTTCAGTTTTGTATAGCAGGTTGCAAATAATTCCTCAGATTTTTCAGTTATTTCATCTGTTATCTGACGAAGATTACTCTTCGCAAGGTCCAAATCATTCAGTTGCCTGGTGAGAAATTCGTAGCGTTCCTTAACTTCCAAATACTCTTCTGCAGCCATATGATTTATATAGCCAAGATTTTGCATTTCCAGTTTGTTATTCTTTAACTTTTGTCGTAATTGCTGAATATCATCATGAATTTCAAAGACCTTTGAATCATACTCTTTCAAACTTCGGGAGTAGGAATCTTCAAAATTATCATATATATAGGTTGTTTCATGCTCTAATGAATCCTGTTCAGCTTTCAATCTCTCCAACCTGGTGGTTAGTGTTGAGAGTTGCCCAAATTTTGAGTTAACAGACTCTCTTCGCGCACGAACACTATTATTTTTTCTCTCAATCTCATTTACTACTGCATGCAGTTCCAGCTGAAGTGCTTTCTCCTCTTCTGCTGTCGCAAAAAGTTCATCCTTAGTCTGATTAATTCTTTCCTTAGTATCAGTAAGCCTATCCAGAGAAACATCAATATCTTTTCGACTATCTTCAAAAAGCAGTTCCTGCTCCTGGACTGATCTTTTGAGATTTGAAACAAGAGATTGGAGAGTGTCGGCACGACCTTTCATATCAGCCTGGGAAACTTTAAGATTTTCTAATGTTTGACGGTATTGTGAGAGTTTCTGGTTTAAATTCCTATTCTCTTCACGCAATTCCCTTATTTCATTGTTATATGTTTTAACGGTATCAAGGGACTTTGTTAAAGCATCATCATTATTTCTTTTCCTGGTAATAATTCCTTCAGGAGAAAGAAATTCATCAAGAAATGAGGGTGTCATTTCAATATAGGAAGAAAATAATTTATCAAGAATCTGTACTTCCCCAACTGTTGATTCAATAGAACTCAACAGATTTTTAAGATATTTTTCAACACTTTCACTTGTATCAGATAGTGTTTTAATAAAATCATTAGTAATTTGGGATTTACCAGAAAGCCGCATAATGAGATTCTTTGTATGATTTTTAATTTCAAGTTCCAGATCACGCCGTTCTTTATATGAGTATCTGGATTCCTTTAGCTTTTTATCTAATTCAACAACAATTGCATCAGTTAATACTAACAGCTCATCACGATATACGGATTGTTTCTTCTCTTCCTGAATTATAATCTGTTCATTTGTCTGAATAATCTCATCATTCAAAATTATCCGCTCTTCGGCAGTTAACACATTTGTTTCAAATGTTTTAATCTCATGATCTATGCCTTCAATTTCATCAAAAAGATCATTCCGGGCTTTTACCTTATAAATAATATCATTCTCATCACGTTCAATATGGCTTTTAAGATTGCTTCCCCTATCTTTTGCCTCTGCAACCGATTTCTCAAAATCATTAATTCTGTCAGTGAGTAGTGATATCTGATTTACTTTACTATTTTTAAGTTCATCCAAACGATGCATACGTGTCTGCATATCAATACGTTCACGTGACATAGTATTTATTTCATCAAGATTTTCTTCAAGCTCCAGATTAGTTTTATCAATATATTCTTTAATTTCAGTATGCTGTTTAGCTATAATAACAAATTCATCAAATTTTTCATTATGCTTTTGCTTTAGCTCTTTTATTCGAGAAAGTTGAACTTCTACCTCAATCTCAAATATTGATTCCTGTAATTTTTTTGACTGTGCTGCTTTTTCTGCCTGAACTTTTCTGGATTCATATGTTTTACGCACTTCTCGAAGTATATTCTCAACCTGCCTGATATTCTCATCAGTTTTCACAAGCTTTCTTTCCGCTTCAGCACTTTTTTGTTTAAATCGGGTTATACCGGCTGCTTCTTCAAATATATATCTGCGGTCTTCTGGTCTGTGTGAAAGAATCTGATCAATTTTCCCCTGCTCCAAAATAGAATAAGAAGACTTTCCAATTCCCGTATCATAAAATAGCTCACGAATTTCCTTGAGTCGTACAGGAGTGTTATTTATTAAGTACTCATTTTCCCCACCACGGTAAATTCTTCTTTTTAACTCAATTTCAGGTAAATCGATTTGCAGATATCCGGTATCATTCGCAATGGTAAGTGCTACTTCAGCCACGTTCAAGGGTTTTCTGGACTCTGAACCATTAAAAATAACATCGTCCATCTGTCCAGCCCGAAGTGTTTTTATAGATTGTTCTCCTAATACCCATTTAATACTGTCAACAATATTACTTTTACCACACCCATTTGGACCTAATAATGAGATTATTCCATCGGAAAACTCAAGAGTAACTCTATCAGCAAAGGATTTAAATCCAAACAGCTCAACTTTCTTTAAGAACATCGTACCTCTCACTAAAATGAATTAATATATTGGGGGTAATAACAATTAAAGCTCTTAAGAATGAATATATCATGAGTTACTTTTATAATTCAAGGACAATGGTACTTTCTCTCTATTAGCAACCCTTTTATGAAGTTGGTGTAAAAAACGTGTAAAAATAGAGATGACTTATTTACTATTTGTCATGTTATTATTAAATTAGAGAAATTGAGACTACAGGTCGTAACAATATCAATATACAGCATAATCAAGAGTTAAAACACTACGTAGCAGATTTAGAATTTTTATATGATATCGGTTCTTGTTTTTGAACGTATTAGACATTCGCTGCTAAAGGAGCAATTGTGGCTATAGTATCCCTGAAAGAGGTCAAGAAAACTTATCCATTAGGAAAAACCGAAGTCCACGCAGTTAACGGTGTATCTTTTGATATAGCCAGAGGTGATTTTATCTCTATTGCCGGCCCCTCAGGTTCCGGGAAATCAACAATCCTCAATATGATCGGGTGTATTGATGTTCCCACAGCAGGAACTGTAGAGTTAAACAACCAAATAACAAGCAGTCTGACAGATCGGGAAATAACAGAATTACGGCATAAATTTGTCGGCTTTATTTTCCAATCCTTCAACCTGATACCGGTACTAAATGTATATGAGAATATAGAGTTCCCGCTGCTTTTAGGGAAAAATACCCCAGAACTAAAACAGAGAAAAGAGTGGACAGAGTATTTAATTGAAGAGGTAGGTCTAACTGATTGGGCAAAACACAGACCAAACGAACTATCGGGAGGACAGCGGCAAAGGGTGGCAATTGCGAGATCTCTCGCAACTAAACCAGAACTTGTACTCGCAGATGAACCTACCGCAAATCTTGATTCAGAAACCAGTGAAGCAATTATCGGTTTAATGAAAAAAATAAATAAAGAGATGAATACTACCTTTATCTTCTCAACTCACGATCCCACAATCATGGAACTTGCAGAACACATTATAAAGCTTAAAGATGGACTTATCTCCTCTGAATATCGGCGGGATAAGTAAATGGCAATAATCTTCAGAATTGCATTACGGAACCTCCGTGAGCATAAATCCAAAACACTTATTATAGGGATTATCATTGCAGTTGGAATTATGATAATGACCATCGGTACATCGCTCATTGATACTGCTACAACCGGTATAGAAAAAGCTTTCATTGAGAATTATACTGGTGATATCCTTATTGGAGGGATTTCCGAGAATGATCTCTCGATATTCGGAGTCCAGTCTGTAGGGGGAATAGAACCTACTCCTAGAATTCCGGAATATGCAAGGATATTGGAATACCTTGATTCAAGAAAGGATATTGAAGTATACACCCCGGAAGTGACAAGTTTTGCCGCAATCAGTGTAGAGGGGCAGAAAGATCCGGACTCACGGGGAATGACTCTACTATTTGGAATAGAACCGGAATCCTACCGGGAAATGTTCGAACGTATAACCATTCTTGAGGGAAAATTTCTCAAACCGGGAGAAACTGGAATACTGCTAACTCAGAGCAACAGAGAGATCATCGAGAAACGTCTTGAACTAACCCTTAACGTTGGAGATTCTATACTGCTTACGGGTTTCAGTGACACAGGAATCAAGATAAGGGAAGTTGAAGTAAAAGGTTTTTACCGGCTTCTTTCTGAGACTGAAGGTGTAAATATGAGCTCATATATCGACATACCAACTCTCAGAGCATTAAAAGCCATTAACGCCGGCGGATCAAATGAGATAGTTCTTGATGCTTCTCAGACTGCTCTTCTGGATGCAGATAATTTTGATGATCTGTTTAGTGATGATGCTTTTAGTGATGCATTCGCTATCTCTGAGACCAATGTTTTTGATGATCCATCAACTTTCCTTGATCCCTTTGCAGGCTCCTCAACAGAAAATGCTAATTTTGAATTATCTGAAACTGAAGTCACAGATATGAGTAAAATTGAGACATTAGTGGAAAATTCACTAGCTATATCACTCCGTAATGATTCAGGAAGCTATGAGTTTATTCTTCTCAGCCTGAAAAACCAGCGACGTACAAACCGTGTAGTTGACGATCTGAATGAATGGTTTATCGAGGAGGGCATAGCAGCTCAGGCAATGGATTGGAAAGGTGCAGCCGGACCATTCTCTTCTACCGCAGATGTAATCAGGAATATCTTTAATGTTGCAGTACTTCTTGTAGCATTTGTTGCTTTAATCATTATAACAAATACACTGCTTATATCCGTTATGGAGAGAAAAAAAGAGATAGGAACTATGCGGGCCATGGGAGCAAGAAAAGGATTTGTTTCATTAATGTTTACTACAGAGATTGTGTTAATAACATTAGTATTCGGAATCATTGGTGAACTGCTTGGATTAGGTGCTCTGGGTATTATTTCATTGATTAATATTAAAGCAGGAAATACTCTGGTTGAGGTTCTTTTTGCCGGACCGGTACTGCACCCGGTTGTACAC
>Ga0075115_10000217_pt1 | contig 28339 bp, 33 predicted proteins | sample AntAceMetag02UKH_FD_69785 | JGI IMG/M metagenome (GOLD analysis project Ga0075115, IMG submission 69785) | Saline lake microbial communities from Ace Lake, Antarctica - Antarctic Ace Lake Metagenome 02UKH | ecosystem: Environmental > Aquatic > Non-marine Saline and Alkaline > Saline | place... | reverse complement strand
GAATTGTTAAGAAGTAAAACAATAAGCTGACTTATAACTGAATATGAAAGAGTTATATTCTTGTGGGTAAAAGGGAAAGTATAAAACTGTCGGCTTAACCCAATGGTCGGCTTATCACATTGTATGGATCCCAAAGTACAGAAGAAAAGTACTGTATGGAGAATGTCGGGATGAAATAAAAGATATATTGAGAAGTCTATTGGAGAAGAAGAAAATAGAACTAGTGGAAGGATCAATCAGTAAAGAGCATATCCACATGAGTTTGCGGATACCGCCAAAGGAATCAGTATCTGCAGTAATGGGCTATCTGAAAGGGAAAAGTGCTCTGATGCTGTTTGATCGGCATCCAGAATGGAAGCGCCGGACTGGGAGAGATAGAACATTTTGGGCTAGGGGTTACTTCGTAAGTACGATTGGCTTGAATGAAGAAATTGTAAAGCAATATATCCGTAATCAGGAAGAAGCTGATAGGATAGGCGCTGGAGAATAGTTAACCCCTTTAGGGGTAGCCAGAAATCGGTGCGTTGTGAATCGCAGCTTTAGCTGCAGCCAGTATCATGCCCTTTTAGGGCGGTTATAAAACCTCCGGCTATGCCGGAGGATATGTTATTTTTAAGTATTAAAAAATGAAGCAACTGGGCTGATAATTATCTAGCTGATGTTTTCAGAGTGATTCATCAATTAATATGAGACGAATACGTGCAAGGCAAAGGTTTCTGTGTGTGTGTTTAACATTGCTAAACATAAGTGATGTTTGTTTTATTGATAAAAACTATGGAGGTTTTTTATGAGCAAAAAAGTACTGGTTTTATTGATGGCGCTGATTTTCAGCGTTTCGTTTGTGTTTGCCGGCGGGGATCAGGAAGCTGCCGATGGGGATCAGTTTATAACTATCAACTGGGCACAATGGGCTCCTGCTGACTATCTGCAGAAACTGAGTGACGATTTTACTGCTGAAACCGGAATCCGGGTAATAGTAGAACAAACTCCCTGGGAGACATTTGTACAGAAGTATAATGTGGAAATGATCGCAAGAAGTGATGCCTGGGATATTATAATTGGTGATAGTCAGGATCTTGGAAACATGGCTGACAGCGGCCACTATGTAGACCTGACAGACTTCTTTGCTGAAAATGATCTGGCAAACAAATTCACACCATCCTCAGTTGCAGCTTATGCTGAATATCCTGCAAACTCAGAAAAATACTGGGGAATCCCTGCTGAAGGTGACTGTCTTGGTTGGGCTTACAGAGCAGATCTGTTTGAAGACGCTGACAACATGGCAGATTTTCAGGCTGAATACGGCTACAAACTTGATGTTCCTGCTAACTGGGACCAGATGCTTGATATAGCAGAATTTTTTCATAATCCGGACGAAGGATTCTATGGAATAAGTATTTATGGTGATAATGGATATGACTCTCTAGCTATGTTTGCAGAACAAATGATCTGGACATACGGCGGAGACCTTGGAAACTATGCTACCGGACAGGTTGATGGAATTCTCAATACTCCTGAATCAGCAGAAGGTATTGAGATGTACAAACAACTATTTCAATATGTTCCACCAGCATTTAATACTGCATTCTTTGTACAAGCAAATGACGCTTTTACCGCTGGTATCGTACCAATGACCTGTAACTTTTATGCCTTCCTTCCTGCACTCGCAAACAATGCAACCAACCCTTATGCTGACGGCACCGGCTATTTTGCCTGTCCTCCACAGAAAGGTGCAGATGGAGTTGTTAGACAATTCTCAGCACTCGGCGGTCAGGGAGCCAGTGTAGTTTCCTATTCAGAAAAACAAGACCTTGCTATGCAGTGGCTTGAATGGTTTATCAGAGACGATGTTCAGATGAAATGGGCAAGTCTTGGTGGATATTCCTGTTCTACAACAGTTCTTGATTCCGACACATTCCTTAATGCAGCACCTTACAACCCTGCTTTTGCAGAATCTCTCAGTATAATGAAAGATTTCTGGAGTCATCCGGATTATGGTGAATTAATGGAAATTTTCTCAAGAACAATCGGCGGATACATAATTCGTGATCAGGGAACTGCTGAATCAGCACTTCAGGACTGTACCGACGAATGGGACGCAGTTATCAATTAATATCTGATTTTAAACTCTATCCCGGCTATGTATATTACATGGCCGGGTTCATTGAAAAGATTTCTCTTGGAACCTTAGACTTATTAGACTAAGGTTCTTTTTAAAAATTATAAATTATCAACTAGGTATGGTTTTTATGAAAAAGAAAAACAGTATTCAACCTTCAGGCCCGTTAAAGAGACAGATGAGCGATATGGCGTTTGTGCGGATTTGTATTCTTCCTACAATCATTTTGCTGATAGTAGTGAATATTTTTCCATTATTGTACTCTCTCATTCTCAGTTTTACCGAATTTTCAGCGAGGAAATCATTCGCTCCAGTATTTATTGGAAATGATAATTATGGGGCTTTGCTCACTGATCCAACGGTATGGCTCAGATTTGTCACAACTGCCAAGTATGTGCTGATGTCTGTGACTGGAGAGATGGTTATTGGATTTGGAATTGCACTCCTTCTGCAGGAGAAGTTCAGGGGAAGAGGGATTCTTCAGACCCTGCTGGTGCTGCCGATGACGATGTCTCCGGTTATTGTAGGGCTCATGTGGAAACTTTTCATGGATCCAAACTGGGGAATGTTCAACTATCTTCTAGGATTAGGTCGGGTTGACTGGGCTACAAATCCGGATATCAATATCTATGCGCTTGTAATAGCGGACGTCTGGATGTGGACTCCCTTTGTCATGCTCCTCTCCATAGCTGGATTATCAGCAGTCCCAAAATCTCTCTATGAAGCAGCAGAAGTTGACAGGGCCTCCTGGTGGTTCAAGTTCACCAGAATTACCCTGCCTATGGTCTCTCCGCTTCTCATGATTGCCCTTATATTCAGGGTTATGGAGGCATTTAAAGTATTTGATGTGCCTATGAGTATTTCAGGGACGGGTGCTTCTGCACCTCCTCTTATTGCTATGAAGCTATATAAGGATACCTTTCTTACCTGGAAAACAGGTTATGGATCCGCTCTCGGTTATATTGTTCTGTTAATAGTTGTAGCTATAACATCAATATTCGTCAAATATCTGAATAAGGTAAAACAGGAGGGCTGATATGGCAGAAATTCGACAAGACAAAGGAGTACGGCATTATATAACTATTGCTGTTCTTATACTTATTACGATTATTATGATGATACCTCTTTTTTATATAGTTAATACTTCTTTCAGACCCTGGGCAGAGATTAAGAACTATCCGCCAAAACTCGTATACAAGCCCAGTATAGGAAGTTATATTCGTATTTTTACTGCACGAACAGTCTATGCACCCGGTAAAGCTCCTACTGAAGAAGAGCTGGCAGATATGAAATGGTATGAGAAAATTGTATATGAAGATACAAACGAAGAGGTTGTCCGTCGGGGAGATCTTCCGAAAAGATATTTAAACAGTTTGATTATTTCGATTACCACAACATTGCTGACTATTATTCTTGGGACATTGGCAGCTTACGGATTTTCGCGGTTCAAAGTTAAGGGGGAGGGTAACTGGCTCTTCTTTATTCTCAGCACGAGAATGCTTCCCCCTGTCATAGTTGTTATTCCGATCTTTCTTATGTATAGAACAATTGGACTTAACGATTCACATTTTGGATTAATCCTTCTCTATACTGCATTCAATGTCTCATTTGCTGTTTGGGTTCTAAAAGGGTTTATTGATGAAATCCCCCGTGAATATGAAGAGGCTGCAATGGTAGACGGGTATACCCGATGGGAAACTTTCAGGAAAGTAGTTCTTCCACAAAGTGTAACCGGAATAGCTGCAACAGCAGTATTTGTATTTATTTTTTCATGGAATGAGTATGCCTTTGCATTTCTCCTGACCAGAAATACCGCTCAGACAGTTCCTGCCTGGCTGCCTTATCAGATGGGAGTTCTCGGCTATGACTGGGGAGCAGCAGCAGCTGGATCTGTACTTTTTCTGCTGCCGGCAATGATCTTAACTATATTACTGCGAAAGCATCTCGTTAGAGGGATTTCTTTCGGTGCAGTAAGGAAATAGGAGAAGCACATGTCAACAGCATTTTGGATAGCCATTGGATTTTACCTGGTTTCTATAGTCCTGTTAAAAATTATTTTCAAGGTGAGAAGAAAGCACCTTCTTACCATGGCATTATGGAGCATGCTTGCAGGTATTGTATTTCTTTGCCAGCCGGTTTCTGCTTTTCTCTTTCACTATGGTATCGCCGTTCTGTTTTACGGACTCTTGTGGTGGAATATTGCAAATAATTTGAAACCGGAGAAATCAGTAGAACAATAGTAAAATAGTAGAGGAGATTACAGATATGGGTATTAAGTATGGAATGAACACCTTGCTGTTTGAAGCAAGATTTACCAATGAAGCAGTAAAGAAATTTCCGAGATACAAAGAGATCGGATTTGACGGTGTAGAACTTGCTATTCAGGAGAAGGGAGATATTGATACCGGGTTTATCAATGAAAAACTTGCAGAGAATAATTTGGTTTGTGGAAGTCTCTGTGCTCTTATGGGGGCAGGAACTGACCTCAGAGGGCCATCTCAGAGTGCCATTGATGGCGGCAAACAATATATAAGGGATTTAGTCGATACTGCGGTTGAGCTGGGTGCAGAAGTGGTTGTTGGACCGCTCTATTCAGCTGTTGGACGTGCTGAAATGGTGGAACCTGAACAGAGAAAAAAAGATTGGTCTATGGTGAGAGAGAGTCTGAAAGAGCTTTGCATATATGCTGAGGATAAAGGTATTTATCTTGCAATGGAACCGCTTAACCGTTTTGAAACAGATTTTATGAATATCTGTTCCGATGCCGTGAAAATGATAGATGAAGTAGGAAGTCCCATGCTGAAGATACATCTTGATACATTTCATATGGCTATAGAAGAAAAAAGCTCTGCAGATGCGATACGCTCAGCAGGAGATTTGCTCTATCTGCTTCATGCCAGCGAAAATGACAGGGGTGCACCAGGTACTGGACAGGTTGATTGGAAAGGTGTTGCCCAGGCACTAAAAGACACTTCTTATGATAGATGGGTAGTTATTGAATCTTTCACTCCGGAAGTTGAGATAATTGCACGTGCTGCTTCTATATGGCGGCAGACAGAAAAAGATGGCTATGCACTGGCAGAGAAGGGGCTGAATTATCTTAAAACCCTTTTTGCCGGGATGTGACAATACAAAAAAGAGTTCCAAAGCTTTAGAAAATAATACAAACAGTAGAGGTTGAGCAGCATGGCTGATATAGTTTTAAAGAATGTGTATAAAAAATTTGGAGATTTCACTGCAGTAAAAGATTTAAATCTGGAAGTCAGGGATAAAGAATTTCTTGTACTTCTGGGTCCTTCCGGCTGCGGGAAAACTACAACATTGAGAATGATTTCCGGTCTTGAACTTCCTACAGCAGGGAGTGTTTTCCTTGATAATGTTGATGTAACTCAATTTAGAGCATCAAAAAGGGATATAGCTTTTGTATTCCAACTATTTGCACTCTATCCGCATCTAACTACTTATCAGAATATTGCCTTTCCATTAAAGACACAGGGTGTAGATAAAGTCACTATCAACAGCGAAGTTCACAGAATAGCAAAGCTTCTGCAGATTGAGCACATTCTTAAGAGAAAACCAAAACAGCTTGCCGGCGGCGATTTGCAGCGAGTGGCTTTGGGTCGTGGGTTAATAAGAAAACCCAAAGCACTGCTGCTTGATGAACCGATAGGAACACTGGATGCAAAATTCAGGGAAGAGATGAGGACAGAGCTTAAGGAGCTGCATATAGACTCCGGTTCCACGACGGTGTATGTAACCCATGACCAGGTCGAAGCTATGGATATGGGAGATAGAATTGCTGTAATGAACCACTCTGTGCTGCAGCAGATTGGTGAACCGCATGATGTTTATTCAAATCCAATAAATTTATTTGTTGCACAGTTTATCGGCAGCCCTGGAATGAATTTTCTTGAGATGGAAACTGCTGGGGGTAATGGATCAGCAGACCTTACCTATATTGGTGATGGCTCTTCCATAGTACTTCCTGATTTTCTTGAACATAAACTTAAAGCCAGAGAAGGATTGGCAAAAATCACCTGGGGAGTACGTCCGGAAGATGTTTTTATGACCTCTGAAAAGAGTGAGAATTCAATTCGCGGCACTGTTTTTGTTGTGGAGAATATGGGAAATCATAAAATTATTGATGTACAGCTAAAAGATGGAACCCTTGTAAAAGTTAGAGAACTTCCAAAATCTGATTTTAAAATCGGAGATAACGTTTCAATCGCATTTGACATGAAGATGGTACGCCTTTTTGATACTGAAAGCGGCGATTCCATTATGTATCAGGAGTAAACCATGGCTGAATTGAAAATAAAAGGCGTTACCAAAGTCTTCGATGACATAACAGCAATTGACGGTCTTGATCTGGAAATAAAAGATGGGGAATTTTTTGTCCTGCTGGGACCCACTGGAGCCGGGAAAACAACGATGTTAAGACTTATTGCCGGACTTGAAAAAGCTGATGAGGGTGAACTCTTTCTTGGAAATGAGCTTATAAACGATGTAAATCCTGCTGATCGGGATATAGCAATGGTTTTTCAATACTACACCTTATATCCCCACATGACCGTGCGTGAAAATCTTGCTTTTCCACTAAAATCGAAGAAGAGAAGGGTTCCCGAAAATGAGATTGCTGAAAGAGTGTTAAAGGCAGCCAAAACCTTAAATATTGAGAGTAAACTTGATCGAAAGTCTACAGAACTTTCAGGTGGAGAGATGCAGCGTGTCGGTATAGGGCGCGCGATCGTAAGAAATCCAAGAATCTTTCTTATGGATGAACCCTTGTCAAATCTGGATGCAAAGCTTAGAGAGTCAATGCGTTCTGAATTAGCCAGGCTGCATATAGATCTGGGTGAAACTTTTGTCTATGTAACCCACGATCAGGTTGAAGCTTTGACCATGGCTGATAGAATTGGAATTCTTAATGAAGGACGTCTTTTACAGCTTGGTACTCCTGATGATATCTATAATCACCCGGCAAATCTCTTTGTTGCTACCTTTGTAGGCAGTCCGCAAATTAATGTAATTGAAGCTGAAATTGCCGGAACCGAGTTAACCCTGCCTTCATTAGGTATAAAAGCCGATTTAACAGCGCCCCAGTATGCAATTCTTAAAGATAGTGGGATATCCAAAATACATCTTGGGATTCGCCCGGAAGAAATACTTGTAGTTTCGGAAGATAGTGGTAAAGGATGCTGTACAGGAATAGTTCGATTTAAACAGAGTATGGGAGCTGAGGATATTCTGAATATTAAGGTTGGTGAAGGATTGCTTAAAGCTATTGTATCTCCCCAGCTTAAAATTAAACCGGGGGACACTATTATTATAAGTGTTGATATATCCAGAAGCCATCTCTTTGAGATGGAAACTGGAAATGCAATAAGATAGCGGTTCAAATCGGAGATTTGAACTCTGAAGTTTTTGATAAACAAAAACTTCTGGTGTATGGGGTAATCTTCGATTTGATACAGGGTAAGCAAAGATTTAAATCTAAAATATCTAAATATAAGGAGAGGAAAAATGGGAAAGAAAAAAACATCAATAGGGGCATGGGCTTTTATCTGGGGTGGCTATTCTGAAGATCCGATACCGCATGAAGAAGTAGTAAAAAAACTCGCAGAACTAGGATTTGACGGGATTGAAGTTGCTGCTTTTCCTCCTTATCTGGAGAGTAATACCAGAGAAAATCGTCTTGCTATGAAAAAACTGTATGATGATTACGGATTAGCCCGTTCCGGTCTTGCGGCACCATTTCCTTCTCCCTGTACCAGTACACGGGATGAGTATCTTGATGCAGTAAAATCAAATCTTAAAATATGTGAAGACATTGATATCCCGAAACTGAGAGTAGATACGGTAGATTCTCCGGTTGCTATTCCTGGTGGAATGGATTATGAGAGCTGTTTTTCAAAAGTAGCAGATATATGGAGAGAGTCTGCAGAGCTCTGTGAGAAAGCTGGACGTCAATTGATCTGGGAATTTGAACCTGGATTCCTCTTTAATAAACCCTCAGAAGTCGTCCGGATGGTCTATAAAGTAGATCACCCGAATTTCACAACCTTATTTGATTCATGTCATGCACATATGTGCGGAGTTCTAGCTTCAAGACAATTGGGAGAACCGGAAGTTCTTCCCGGAGGAGTAGTACAGTTTGCTCATATGCTTACGGGAAAAATAGGTCATATACATCTTATTGATTCCGATGGAACTCTTCACAATGGAGATACGTCGACACATGCTCCCTTGGGCACCGGTATATTGAATTTTGATGAAATTATGCCGGCTATTGCTGAAGCAGGCTATACCGATGAGTGGTGGTCGATTGATCTCTGTTTTTGGCCGAAGGCACTGGATGTTACCGCTGACAGTAAAAAACATCTCGACGCACTCGTTGCTAAGTTCGGAAACTAGGAGGCAGGTGATATGAAAGGGAAAATGAAAGCTCAGATTTTTTATGACGCAGAGAACATGAAGCTTGAAGAGGTTGATATTCCGCAAATAAGTGCGGTTGAGGTGCTTGTTAAAGTAAAATATGTAGGAATCTGCGGATCTGATGTATCCTATTACTTCGGATGGAGCCCGGTGGATACCCCTACAGGTAAGGGTCCGATTATTCTCGGTCATGAATTTACCGGTGAAGTTGTTGAAGTAGGTGATGTTCCCAAAGCTCTTGGTCTGTTTAAACCTGGGGACAGAGTAGTAGTAAACCCAGTACAGAACTGTAATGCCTGCTACGCATGTGCAGAGGGGAAAACACACTGCTGTTCTAACATGTCGGTAAATGGTGTGACGAAAGACGGTGCTTTTGCAGAGTACTGTTCTGCTCTCTATACAGGCTTATTTAAACTATCGGATGATGTCAGTTACAGCGATGGAGCATTTATTGAACCTTTAGCCTGTGCGGTTAACGGTATGAATAAGATGGAGATCGAACCAGGACAATTTGTTGTGGTGTTTGGACCGGGAGCTATTGGGATCATGATGGTTCAGATGGCTAAATCCATGGGTGCTGGTAAGGTGCTTCTGGTAGGAACCCGTGATTATCGACTGGAAATGGGTAAAGAATCCGGAGCTGACTATATTATCAATACAGCAGATAAAAATTCTCCCTATTATGAAGCTGACCTAAAAGCAGCTATTGAAGAGCTCACCAATGGAAAACTTGCAGACAGAGCTATCGTGCCGACGGGGTCAAATGAAGCCTTCGAACTAGCTGTTGAAATATGTGGGAACTGCTCAATAATAGTGCATTTTGGTCTTCCTGATGAGGGAGCAAAATTCTGTATACCGGCTCTCAGTTTTCACACGATGGACAAACAGATTCGTTCGGCCTGGCTGGCGCCCGGGGTATGGCCTCAGACACTCAGTATGGTAAAAGAGGGACTTGTTAATGTCAGCAGTTTGGTAACGCACACCGTATCGTTAGAAGAAACAGGGGCTGCAATAGAGTCTCTTAGAGATAAAAAGAACAATCCACTTAAAGTACAGGTAAAAATAGATTAAAGGCGGAAAAAATGAAAGCAGAAGCAAGTGTTAGGGTAGTTGTCGTTGGATTAGGATTTGGCGCTGAATTTATTCCTATTTATCAGGATATGAAAGAAGTTGAGGCAGTAGGAATATGTGCCAGAACAGCTTCAACTGTAAAAAAGATTGGTGATCAATTTAATATACCGGAAGAGTTACGTTTTACAGATTTTGATAAAATGCTCAAACGGGATGATATTAATGCAGTTCATGTAGTTACCCCGCCTCAAGTGCATGCAAAACAGACAATTGCATCACTTAATGCCGGAAAGCATACTGCCTGTACTGTACCGGTTGCGCTTAGCGTAGATGACTGCAAAGCTGTTGTAGAGGCAAAGAACCAGGCTGATAAGGTCTATATGATGATGGAGACGGTTTTATACAGCCGCGAATATCTGTATGTGAAAAATCTTGTAGAGAGTGGAAAATTCGGAAGAATCCAGTTTGCCCGCGGATCACATCAACAGGATATGGGTCTTGAGGGGTGGCCCGAGTACTGGCTTGGATTTCCTCCCATGTTCTATGGAACACATGCGATTAGTCCGTTAGTTGATATTAATAAAACACTGGTAGATACTGTTATATGTCATGGTTCAGGTATGATAGATGAGGATATGATTCCAAGATACGGATCACCCTTTGCTATTGAAACGGCTACTTTTAAACTGAAAGAATCTGATGTCAGAATTGAGGCTACCAGATCGCTCTATAATACTGTTCGCCAGTACCGTGAAAGTTTTGATTGTTATGGTGAAAAGATGTCGTTTGAATGGGAACAGATTGCTGAAGAGGGTCATGTTCTGTATGAAGGTGGTGAGAGTGCACGGAGGATTCATGTACCGGATACTGATGCGTTGTTACCAGAAGAGATTAAAAAGTATACAAAAAGAGAACAGATAAGTGATCAGGATCATGTCTCTTTTATCCAAGGTGCCGGACATGGCGGGTCGCATCCGCATCTGGTAAACGAGTTTGTTCATGCAATACTGGAAGGGCGTGATTCTGCTATTGACGCAGTTAAAGCTTCTAATATAACCTCAGCTGGGTTATGTGCCCATGAATCAGCAATGAAAAATGGAACTGAAATCAAAATACCCGATTATGAAGATTTATAGGGAATAAAAAGGAATCAATAATGCTTAATTCTATCGAAATCATGAGAAGGGCACGCAAACAGGGTGTTCTTATTCCTGCTCTTAATGTTGCACATCTACCGATGACAGAACCAATGATTAATGCTGCTGCAGATACTACTACTTTTGTGCTGATTGAAGTGTCACGTGTGGATTGGAATAATTTTGGTGCCGGTAGTCTGAAGGATGTATATCTGGAATATTCCAAATATAAAAACGAACAGTTTACCCGGCTGCATCTTGATCATATTCCGGTAATTGATGAAACACAGGCGAAATTGGATTATATGAGTTTTATCCGTGAAGCAGTTGAACTTGGTTATGATTCAGTTATGATCGATGGTTCACGACTTTCTCTCAAAGGGAATATTGAGACCGCAAAAGAGGTCGCTGATTATGCCCACCAGTCTGGTGTTGCCGTTGAGGCTGAACTGGGAGCTGTACTTGGACATGAAAGTGGACCCATTCCTCCCTATGAAGAGTTATTTGCCAGTGGGAAAGGATTCACTGATGTAGAAGAGGCTGTTCAGTTTATAAGAGAATCTGGTTGTGACTGGCTCTCGGTAGCTATTGGAAATATCCATGGTGCTATATCAGGTGCCGGTATGAATCAGAAGAAACCGGAAGCCAGACTAAATCTGGATCATCTGAAGGCACTGAATGATGCACTGGGAGTACCGCTGGTACTGCATGGAGGCAGCGGTATAAATCTTGATTATGTGAGGAAATCTTCTGCTTTGGGAATTGCCAAGATGAATATAGGTACGGATTTACGGCAGGTGTACGAGCAGGGTCTCAAGGAGACTGATAGTATAGATAAGGCTCAGCAGAGACTCTATGACAGATGTTGTGAGGTATTTACCAAAGAATTGGCAGTATCCGGAAAAGCCTCTCTGGTTTCTTATTAAAAACCGGGCGGGATAGAGGTATGAGTTTTCTGGGAATCGATTTCGGAACAACCGGCTGTAAAGCAGTACTCTTTAATGCTGTTGGTAAATCATTATCATCAGCGTACAGGGAGTACGAAATTATCCATGATGCTCCCGGTCATGCAGAGCTTGATGCAATCATGGTGTGGAATCATGTAAAAAATCTGATCAGGGAGTGTGTTGCCGGTTCGTCTGAACCAGTCGAAGCAATATCAGTAAGTTCTCTGGGTGAAGCAATAGTACCTGTTTCCCAAAACCGGCTGCCGCTTGGGAATTCTCTGTTGAATTTTGACAGCCGCGGAAGCAATCTTATTCCCGAACTGCATGCAGTAATATCTGATGAAGAACTCTACTTAGTAAATGGAAATCCCCTGGCTCCCAATTATGGTTTAACAAAACTCTATTGGTATAAGAAAAAACAACCTGAATTATATGAAAAAACCTATAAATTTCTACTTTGGGGAAGTTATATCCTCTATATGTTGGGCGCAGAACCTGTTGTGGATTATGCACTTGCTAACCGTACACTGCTACTTGATATTGAGAAAGAGGAGTGGAACTCATTTTTTCTGAGTAAGCTGGGTTTTTCACAGGAGAAACTACCGGAGCTTGCAAAAGCTGGAACTGTTTGTGGAAAAGTACTGCCGAAACTCGCGGGGGATCTTGGGTTTTCTTCTCCACCTTTACTTGTGGTGGGAACACATGATCAGTGTGCCAATGCGCTTGGATGCGGAGTTATGGGGCACGGAACTGCAATGTACGGAATGGGGACATTTCACTGTATCGTCTCAGCTTCTGATGTGCGTGGTGATAGTATGAAGATGCTTTCAAGAGGATTAAATACCGAGCATCATGCAGTACCCGGACAATGGGTAAGTTTTATCTATAACCAGGGTGGAATTCTGCTCAAGTGGTTTCGTGATACTTTTGCACTTGGAGTAAAAGAGTTCAGTGCGGTCAATATCTATGAACACTTAATGCAGGAGATGCCTGCAGGACCCAGTCCGGTTTCAGTACTTCCGCATTTTACCACAACCGGGCCGCCGGATTTCATCGAGAAAACTTCCGGGAATATTTCCGGATTAACCATTGATACTACCAGGGGAGACATCTGTAAGGGATTACTGGAGGGGATAGCTTTCTATCTAAAAGAGAATCTGGATAACCTTCCGACAGGTATGGAGATTGCTGAGTTCAGAGTTGTTGGCGGTGGAAGTAAATCTGATATCTGGATGCAGTTGACCGCTGATATACTTGAGCGTCCCTGTACCAGGACAGTAGAGGTTGAAGCGGGGGCTCTCGGCGCTGCGATGCTTGCTGCCTGCGGGTGCGGAAGGTATAAGACTATTCAGGATGCAGCATCAGCCATGGTTGTTTTTAGTAAAACTTTTATTCCTGATAAGAGGAGCAGTAAATCCTATTATCCCAATTATCAACGATATAGAGAGCTATATCCCCGTTTTGGCAGTTTTCTTGCTGAATATAAATAGTAACAGCTCTTCCTCTTTGCTTTGGCAACATATTATTTTACTGCGCGCAAAGCGTTACAGGGTACTAGCCTGATTGTTTGTTCATGGTATATTATTATACACGTAAGAAATAGCAAAGGAGAAATTTTTGTCAGAAAATCATATGTATAAAACAAAACTAAAATGGACTAAAGAGCGTAAGGGCATCGAATCCGCTGAAGGACTTAAAGAAATTGAAGTAGCAACTCCACCGGATTTTCCTTTTGGGCATGCTGGTATATGGTCACCGGAGCATCTGTATGTCGCTTCTGCAGAAATTTGTCTTATGACAACTTTCTTGGCGATTGCTCACAACTCGAAATTAAATTTCATAGAATATACTTCTGAGGCTGTAGGATATATGGAGAAAGAAAACTCAAAGTATCTCATAACAAGAATTGAAATATTTCCTACCGTTCTACTTGAAGATGAAAATTTAATTAATAAAGTTGAAAGACTTCTATATAAAGCAGAACAACACTGTTTGATTTCTAATTCCATAAAAACGGTAATAACGATTTTTCCGCATGTTATCACGACCGATTAACGTAGATAAATCCTATACTCCGCAGACCGATAAGATGGATTTAAAAAAACAGAGTATGCAAATTTCATTACTCCCCGGATTACTCGTGTCCATCATTCTCTTTTTGTTGATAGGCTGTGGCTCTGCTTCAGATAAAGATGTTGAAAAGATAGTCCTGACAGGTAACGAAAAATATCTTTCCAATAACTCTGACTATATTTTTGATCAGGATAGACTCCACACCTTTGAGCTGCGGCTGTCAAAAACCTCACTGGAGAAAATCGATGCTGACCCGGCAGAAGAGGAGTATGTTGAAGGCAGTTTGATTTTTGATGGAGAAACGATAAGCCCGGTGGGAATCCGTTATAAAGGATCCGTTGGAGCCTTTGTCGGGGGTCTGTCCGGTAAGGATTGGGGAAATCCAAGTGGTTATAAAACAGCAACTAAACTCTCTCTTAAAATTAAGATAAACTGGGACGATACAGATACTACTTTTTACGGCTTAAAGAAGCTGCAGTTTCATTCACAAAACCTGGATTTCACACAGATGCACGAGCGGCTGGGATATTGGCTGTTTCGAGAAATGGGTGTGACTTCACCTCGATCGGTTCATGCACGTATTATAATAAACGGTAACTATTACGGGTTATATGCTCTTACTGAACAAATTGATGGACGTTTTACTCAATATAATTTTTCAGATGGATCAGGGAATCTCTATAAAGAGGTTTGGCCATTGAGCATGTATGGTCAATCACAACCGGACAGTACTTACCTTGTAAAACTTAAAACAAATGAAGATGAGAACCCCTCTGCAGAGTTAATACAGACTTTTGCCCGGGAAATTGCAGACTCAAACGCTGAAACAATCCAGGGCGTTATTGGTAAATGGATGGATATTGATAAAATTATGGCTTTTATCGCGGTAGATCGGGCTGTCAGTGTCGATGACGGACCTTTTCACTGGTATGCTGGTGATCACGGCACAGCGAATCATAACTACTACTGGTATGAGGATCCTACCGAAGAGCGTCTCTATCTTATACCCTGGGATTTGGATAACGCCTTTGAGAATATCATCACAAATTTGAATCAGATAACAGAAATTGCAGATGAATGGGGAGAGATTACTAATGAAGGGGCTCCATTTCCTTATGGGCAGCTCCAATTTTGGCAGCGTTCTGCTGCGGCTGATAAACTGACTGCTGGGTGGGTCTCTTTTGAGAGTGAATACAAACAGGCTCAAAAACAGCTTCTTCAGGGACCTTTGTCTGAGTCTGTGATAAATGCACGGTTAGATGCATGGATGGATCAAATTCGGGCAGCGACGCTTGAGGCAAGTAAATTACATGAAGATGCTGTTTCAATAGAGCTCTGGGAACACTCCGTTAACTACTTAAAAACCTGTCTGGACTATGCCCGGAATAAGCTGGTATTACAGATAGATTGAACTAATCGATGACCTGCTGAATAATCCGTCTGTAGGGTTCAACCGATGAATTGTTCTGCATAAAGGAGAACGGGAAAATCCCGCCGGGAGTTGTAATTGACAAATCAATAACTCCCGGATTTTTTTGATTTTCTTTCCAATCAACAGCGGTGATTTTTTTTACAAGAATATAGTGAATCTCTTTTCCATAAACAGCCTGACCTCTGTATTTAAAGGTTTTTCCCCGGCTAATAATTTTCAGTTCACGCCCATCAGATAAGTGGAGAGACTCAAGGAGGCGCTTATCAACTAATTTATAGAAAAGTTTCTTGAATGTTGATAGTTTGCGGGAAGTTAGATGAGTTTCAGTTTGAGAAGCGATAACTTTCAATTCCGGGTTGTGTATTCTCTCCACGGCTAGGAGACCGGTGAAGAAAAAGCTGAGATTTTTATCTGTATATTCTGATTGATTGGTAATTGTCTTTTTTAGGATAGTGTCAGTATACCCCTTTCTGATCAGATCTACTAATCGATGTATGATACCACTTGAAACAGTATTGAAGGGCAGATTGAAACACCTGTTTTCCATGAAAAGAGTCAGTGACCCACTGAGAAGTTCTTCCCGACAACAGAGAGATTCGATGTTTTCATAGAGGAAATTATGTGTCATGACCTCATCACCAACTCTTTCCAGAATGAGAACATCATTCTGATAGAGATTCACCACATAATCATAGAGGTTCATGCCCGGGCATGCATTTCGCCGCTCAATTTTACGGGGAATTTTAATGGAAAGCTGCGGAGTTTTATCTCCGGATAGATGGGGAACAAAAAGGGGCGGAAGCGGATCTGTATCGGTGATTTCAAGAATCCAGGGACCAAATCTGTCATACTCAGCATCTCTCATGATTAGCTGTCTCCTACCATTTCGTGGTCTAGTACCGGTGCAGGGTATAAATCTGTACTGGTTGTACTGGTTGTTTTCATTGTTCTTCCAAATAGGGTTCGTTTCATGCAATAATGCTATAGCGAAATGTGATAGTTGTCCATAATAATTCGAGGTGATGAGGTGGAAATGAAGAATAATATATTAAATGTCCTAACTGCGATCATATTTTTGATGTAGAAGAGGCGCTTTCAGGTGAACTTGAGGCCCATTTTAAAGCCGAATATGAGATGAAGATCCATGAACAGGCTGAAAAGTTTAATCAGGAAAAGAGAAAGCTGGAAGAAGAAAAATGGCTCTTTGGAGAGAGTAAAGAGCAGGAAGAAGAGCGTTTTCGGGCCGAAATAGCTAAACAGCTTATTAGAGAAAAGACGAAGATTGAAAAAAATGCTATTGAATCAGTTGAGGAGAAAATGAGAAACGGAAAGCAGAAAATAAGACATTAAGAATAAAAGGGATAGCAGGTACATCACTTCAATCAGTAGATGTTCTGGAATTACCTGATACCAAAATAGATTAGAGGATATTTTGATGAACGAATCGTTTAAAAAAAAGCTACAACGCAAGGATTTGCTTGTGGGTACCATACAGACTCTGCCATCTCCGGAAATTACAGAAATACTTTGTTCTGCCGGGTTTGATTGGCTCTTTGTAGACCTTGAACACAGCACCTTAAACAGTAGGGATGCACAATATATACTGCAGGCAGCAGCTCCGAATTTTTCCTGTATGATTCGTGTGCCAGTTATTGATGAGGTTTGGATAAAGAAGGTACTTGATGCCGGTGCCTCAGGAATTATTGTGCCCCAGGTATTAACTTCTGAAGCTGCCGCCCAGGCGGTTAAGCTTTGCAAATATCCTCCTGAGGGTGTTCGCAGCGTTGGTGTAGCAAGGGCACAGGGGTATGGGGATAAGTTTCAGGAATATGTCGAATCAGCAAACAAAGAGACTCTGATAATTATTCAAATCGAGCATATTGATGCAGTTAACAATATAGACTCTATTGTAAAAGTTGCCGGAATTGACTGCTTATTTGTCGGGCCGTATGATCTTTCTGCAAGTATGGGAATACCCGGAAGTATAAATGATCCCTCAGTGAAAAGTGCAATTTCACGGGTTACCTCTTGTGCTGAGCAGGCTGGAATTCCACTTGGCATATTTGGAACAACGGCAGAATCGGTTCAGCCGTATATTGATCTGGGTTATACGTTGATAGCTGTGGGCATGGACACCATGATTTTGGGAAGTGCTGCAAAAAAAATGGTTGACCGAATCCAGCGGTAACTTTAAAGGCAGGGGTAATAAGGGTTTGACTATACCTGATTGAACTTGTATAACAAGATGCTCATGGCATTGCTGAAATTAAAGATATCACATAAGAAGAGTAAAAATTCTGATGAATGTGGTATGCTTGCAGCGTTTGATAAGCCAATTAATTATGCCGTAAAGGAAAATTTGCAGGATCTTCTTCAATATGTCAGATTACAGTAGTAATCCTCTGATTATTACTATAATCCTCTGATTATTACTATAATCCGGTTACTCCAGTAACATGCAAATTAGTTATTTTTCTCTCATAAAGGTGTAAAAAAATGATAAAAACAGTAACAATCGTTGTTGATCAGTATTATAAGAAGCCCGACGATGTGCTTCGTAAAATTATAGCAAAGCAGCTTAAAACAGCAGAAAAGAGTATTTGGGCATTTGTGCTGAATAAACACTCCGTTGATGCCAGACGCGGACAGCTCAAGGTTAATTTACGTTATACGGTATATATTAATGAAGAACCGCCCGAAGTAACTCCCTATGAACCGGATTGGAAAGATGTTTCCGGTGACGGTGATGGTGAGGATGTTAAAAAAGTGATTGTTGTCGGAGCGGGGCCTGCAGGATTGTTTGCTGCTCTAAAGCTTCTGGAATTTGGGCTGAAACCTGTTATTGTAGAACGGGGTTCTGATACATCTGAACGCAGAAGGGATATTGCCCTGATAAGCCGCGAACAGCATGTGAACCCAAACTCAAACTACTGTTTTGGCGAAGGCGGTGCAGGAACTTTTTCAGATGGGAAGCTTTTTACCCGATCCAAAAAACGGGGTAATGTTACTGATATCCTCTCAACACTGCACTATCATGGGGCAGACGAGAGTGTTTTGACGGATTCACAGCCGCATATTGGGACAGACAAGTTGAGCGGCATCGTCCAGAAAATCAGAGAAACAATTATCTCCTATGGTGGAGAAGTACATTTTAATACGAAATGTATCGGCCTGGTTAAAGATGATGATCAGGTTGTTAGAGGTGTAACCACCGCTGACGGCAGAACAATAGATGGGGAAGCAGTTATTCTTGCTGCTGGGCATTCAGCCCGTGAAATATATACCTTACTGGCTGAAAATGGTGCTGAGTTGGAAGCAAAAACCTTTGCCATGGGAGTCAGGGTAGAACATTCCCGTGCAAAGATTGATTCAATCCAATATCACGGAAAAGATCCAGGAGATTTAGGGACAGCAGCGTATCGGCTGGCAGCACAGATTGATGGACGGGGCGTCTACTCCTTCTGCATGTGTCCGGGCGGGGTAATTGTTCCTTCTGCTACTGCTGATGATGAAATTGTATTAAATGGGATGTCGCCCTCAAACAGAAATACACATTGGTCAAATGCCGCTATAGTTGTGGAGATTCAGCCGGAAGATATTCCTGAAGAATTTGTCCTTGCTGTGAATCCGGGAATGGATGAAAAAGCATGGCGTGCTCTGGCAGGAGTTCGGTATCAGAAATGGTATGAACATGAGGCGAAGAAGAATGGAAAAGGACAAATGGCTCCGGCACAAAAGCTGGTGGATTTTATAGAGGGGCGTCAGTCAGCAGAGCTTCCTGAATGTTCTTATGCTCCCGGAGTAGTTATATCACGGCTGGATAAATGGCTGCCGAAAGAGATTGCTTCACGGCTAAAGAGAGGTTTTAGAACTTTTAACCATAATATGAAGGGATTTGTTTCCGCCGATGCAATTGTTTTAGGAGTTGAGTCTCGTACATCCTCACCGGTCAGGGTGTTGAGAGACCCTGTACTGCTTGAGTGCAGGGGGTTGAAGGGACTCTATCCGGCAGGAGAAGGAGCCGGCTATTCGGGCGGTATCGTATCTTCTGCTCTTGATGGAGAGAATGTAGCCGCAGCTGTGGGGAAGCTTTTGGAGCAGGTAACAACTCTGGATTAGAAGCCAATCTTATAATTAATTTTGCCTTGAGCGGATGTAAATATCCAAATCATCCACAATATACTTTTGCCCAGTGGAATGGAGAACGTCGAAGAACGATTTAATATAGTCAAAAACTTTATATTGATTAAAGATTTCTATCACATCTTTTCCTTTGAGGTTGTGGGCAAGCTTATAGCTTTCCAAACAAAAAACTGCAAAATTCATTTTATCTGTCATTATTCAAACCTCATACCTCTGGAAAGATTGATTTCCCTGTTTTTATTTCCTCTTTAAATAAATCAAATAATTTCTTAGAGCTGTAATGCCACACTTTTGTCTTTTCGTTTTCAAGTTTTTCATAGAGCTGAGATGTATATAACTTATTAATTGATTCTTCTTCAGTCAGCCCTTCTTCATCTGCAATCATTTCCGCCAGTGCTGAACAAATTATAGGAAATATTGATTCAAATTTCTTTTTATCCATCTGCTTTCCTCTGTAATTCTTTAATATGACTAAAAGAACAATATTTTAGAGAAATCTCTGTGTGAAACGAGATTTGGTTATATAATTTTTCAACTTTAAGACGCTTCAAGGTTTCTTCCTTATCAAATACACCATTCTCAAATAGCTTAATTGTAAGATAAACATTATCATCGGCAATCGGTCCATCTACAACATCATACTTCCCTGATATTATTTTACCACTTCGGTTTGCTACAATAAAATCTAACCAGGCCTCATCTGCATGTGCAAACTCAATTACCTGTAAATCCTTTCTCAATTCCAGAAAATTACAATTATAAACTGAAATAATTGGGTTTTAGCTATCATTTCTCAGGCACACTTTTCTTGCCCAGCGTTCAGCTTGTTCCTTATTTCTTGTAGTGTAAAATCCAATACCAAAATCAAGGTAACGATTACTGTCTAATATTTGGGGCTGTTTAATTAAAGTGTCGCTGCCGTGATAAATAATCATGATAACGCTCTTATAATTCGTTGTATCTCTTTCTGTTCTTTTAATAGAGCTGATACCATTTTTTGGTAATGCTTACGCTTTTTAATTTGCTCTTCAATTGATTTTACTTGTAGTGTATCCTTTCCAATGTAATCTGTAATGACTTTTGTATCTCTTCGGTATTTCAAATAATAGTAGGAGTTGCTATTTACTTTTTTAATTGAAATATTTCCTTTTGGTAATGCTTTTATTTCATTTACATAAAAATAAAGCATTTTTATATTTCGTGATAGCTCTCTATCTATGGTAGGTTTAATTAATTCAATAATCATAATGGATAATTGTACCCCACACGAGTTGTATTGTCAATTAAATGTAGGGTATTCTACATTCTACATTAGCTGAAGCCATTGAGATATCACAAGACTTGGATGAAAGAACTTCAAAAACATAGGGATGTTCGGGAGCGAAACTCGCTCGGGGTCTCTCCAAACCTTTTTTTGAAATTTTTCAAATAGTTCTTATAGATCTGAAAACCAGAACTATAGGCAGCTTGTTTTATAGAATATCCTTCATTTAAGAATTCTTTTGATTTTTCCAGGCGTCTATATCTGATATATCCGGCAAAAGCGAATCAATAATAGATTGATCCTATTATTAGTAAAGGCTGCCTGGTTATTGAACAGGTGGGCCTAATTACGGTATTGTGCAACTATTATGATGGATGAAAAACAGAAAAACTTTAAGAAACCCCCCAAAAAATATCAACCTAAAGGGCTCTCGATTCTCTATGAAGATCGCGATATTCTGGTTGTGGATAAAATAAGCGGTTTGCTAACCGTGAGTAATGATAAGGTCAGGGATAATACTGCATTTTTCCTGCTAAATGAATATGTGCGAAAAGGAAATTCCAAGTCAAGAAATCGGGTTTTTATAGTTCATCGTCTGGACAGAGAGACTTCCGGTGTTCTTGTTTTTGCCAAGAGTGAAGAGGCCAAACGTTTTCTTCAGGATGAGTGGCAAAAATTTGATAAGACCTACTTTGCTGTAGTACATGGAAACATGGAGGAAGATGAGGGAGAAATCACTTCATATCTTGTAGAAAACAGCGCTTTTAAAATGTATTCTGTATCTGATCCGGAAAAAGGGCAGTTTGCCAGAACTGGGTATAAGGTGATAAAAAAGACACAGAATTATAGTTTACTGGAAGTGTATCTGTTTACCGGTAAGAAGAACCAGATTCGTGTGCATCTTGCGGATAAAGGCTGTCCTGTTTTTGGTGATAAAAAATATGGACGAAAAGAGAGTGGGAACAGGCGGCTTGCACTGCATTCAGCATCCCTCACGCTGCTGCACCCTCACTCAAAAGAGAAAATAACCTTTACTGCAAAAATTCCTGATTATTTTCCGTTACTGCTTTATGGTAAGTAGGGTGTCAGTGCTTTTTGTACAATTTTCTTAAAACATCTATTACAGGAGCATCTTCTTTTTTAATAATTAAATGTCACATGCAGCCCTACAAAGGAAGTTGTGATTAGAGCACTTGCCAAACATGGAGTAGTTTTATGTTACAAGATAGTAAACCCTACAGGGTGATTACAGAATACATATCGCCTTATCTGGATTCTATCATTTTTCATGAGGGAGAATCTGTTCAAGTGGGAATAGAATTTGTTGATGATCCTGAGTGGAAAAGCTGGATTAGGTGTAAGGGGGACGGAGGCAAAGAGGCGTGGTGTCCCGGGGAGTATCTGGATATTTTTGGAGATGCCGGGATATTCATCAGGGATTATGATGCGAAAGAGTTAACTGTGTACATAGGTGAAATTTTGTCTGTTGGTGAACAGCTGAATGGTTTTGGTGCAGGTGTTAAGGATGATGGCGAATGCGGATGGATCTCGATGAAATGTCTTGAAGAGCTGGTATAATAATAGTATGGAATTTCTTTAGGGATGAGAACTTAGCATGATATAATGAACAGTATCATTACTTATTAATAATTATTCTTATATAAGGGGGGTGCTGGTTATTAAAGAAAAACAAATATTAGTAGCGTATGCCTCAAAATATGGTGCCGCTGCAGGTATTGCAGAAAAAATTGGCCAGGTTTTAAACGAGTCGGGTTATTTTGTGGACATTCTTACGGTAGAGCACGTGAAAGACCTGGAATCCTATCAGGCCGTGGTATTGGGTAGCTCAGTATATATTGGGCAATGGCGTAAAAAAGCAGTAAAATTTTTTAAAAAAAATCAAAAGGTATTATCAGAGAAGCCAGTCTGGTTATTTTCGTGCGGACTCACCGGGAAGGATGACCCGAAAGAATTGAAGCAGAATAAAAATTTTCCCAAAGCACTTCAATCATTAGCTGACCAAATCAAACCGCGGGACATTATCGCATTTCTGGGTATGGTTGATATGGAGAGATTGAACCCGCTTGAAAGAATGATGTTCAAAAAAGCTGAGGGATCTATCGGAGATTTTCGGGACTGGGTTTTAATTACTTCATGGGCAGAAGGGATCGCCAAAACACTAAAAGAAGAGTAATACCTATCGCAACCATCAACGTAACAAGGGGAGGAATTGGTGTAGATGGAAAAACAGAATACCGTTATACTCGTTTTCCTAATAGTAGTTATGCTTGCTTTTATTGGGACAGGGTTAATTGCAGATGGGCCTGGAGCAGCTGTTCAGGGTTTTCTTAAGCTGCAGATTCAGCCGGGAAGATTAATTAATGACTTCATTGCAGTAGCAGGTGTGGGAGGAACTCTCATCAATGCTGCCCTCGCTGGAGCTGTTGGGCTGATTTTTATTATCATCCTTAAGATCCAGTTATCCGGTCCTACCTTTGCCGCCATATTTACCATTATGGGGTTTGGTTTTTTTGGGAAAACACCATTAAATATCATTCCAATAATTATCGGAGTAGGTCTTGCAGCAAAATTTGCCGGGAAAACATTCAGGGAATATATCATAATTGCACTGTTTGGAACCGCTCTCGGTCCACTGGTTAGTCTGATCGTTTTTGAGTTCGGATTTACCGGAATTCTTGGGATCCCTGTGGGTATAGCGGGTGGAATCCTTACCGGTTTTCTTCTTCCGGCAATCGCCGTATCAATGCTGCACCTTCATCAGGGATACAACCTCTATAATATGGGATTATCATGCGGTTTTTTTGCCTTGTTTGTTGCATCACTGGTGAGAGCAGCGGGGCATCAATTTGAAAATATCATGGTCTGGTATTCCGGGGATTCTGTGGTTCTATTTTGGATGGTTCCTGTTCTTTCTGTTTCTCTTATTATTGTGGGGCTAATTGCCGGCGGTAAAAAAAGCCTGAAAGAAGTTCTTGAAATACAGAAACTTCCTGGTCGTCTTCCTTCAGATTTCATGGATCTTGTCTCCTTGGAAGGGTCGCTAATCAACAGCGGTTTGATTGGATTAGCAGGGTTTTTGTATGTGTACTTCGTGGGAGGTGATTTTAACGGTCCCATTCTTGGTGGTCTGCTGACTATTATGGGATTTGGAGCTTTTGGCACACACCTGAAAAATTCCTGGCCGATAGTTCTGGGAGTTGTGCTTAGTACTCTGGTTTTTGGGAAAGGACTCTCTTCACCGGGGCCTCTTCTTGCGGCGCTTTTTGGCACAACACTCGCCCCTATAGCAGGGCAGTTTGGTATTGTGACGGGTATTACTGCCGGATTTATCCATCTCTTTATGGTTTTGCAGACTGGAGCATGGCAGGGTGGAATGAACCTGTACAATAATGGATTTGCCGGAGGTTTAACTGCCGCACTTATTGTTGCAGTTATTCAGTGGCGAAATACCAATAAAAAAGATTAATCACAAGTAAGGCTACAGGAAGTAATAAGCTGCAGGCTGCAGTGATTTTTGGGAGTAAAAAGATATGAAAAGAAAAGATTTTATCCTTCATTTGATTGGAGAAATTTCAAGTTATATTCTGCAGGGAGAACCTATGCGGATGGTGATATCCCTTCACCAGGAAGAAGATGGGATGCATTTGGCAATTTTAGATGATAACAACCACACAGACGAAGAGGTTGTAAAAATTGAGAAGGCTTTAAATAGTCGAAAAAGACCTGAGCTTGCCGGTTATTACGGTGCCATGACCGGTCATGATTTATTAGGTTCTTCCCAGCTGGATCTATTAGGATGGCAAATTAAGTTCGCAGATGTTGGGCGGACGGATAGCGGTATAAAGATAGATCTCTGGCTGGGTGGGAAAAAGTTTGAAAGTGACCGGTTTAATATTCCGGAGGATGTATGAGGAAAGAAGTGAGATAATGAATATGACAGTTTTTACTACTGAGCGTCTTTGTTTGAAACGTCTTCAGCCCTCGGATGTATTGCCTCTCATCAACCTGTGGTGTGATCCCGAGGTTACCCGGTTCATGGGAGGAGCCAGGGATAGAGCTAAGCTAGAAGTTGGATTTAAGCAGGATGTTAAAGATCCCTTTGCAGAACGGTATGATTTATGGCCGGTTACAGAGAAAAACTCCAGGAAAGTAGTTGGCCATTGCGGGCTACTGGAAAAAGAAGTGGCGGGTAAATCAGAGATTGAGTTGATCTATGTATTTTATCACGTTGTATGGGGAAAAGGATTTGCAACAGAAATCGGGAAGGCTTTGATACGGCATGCTTTCGAAATAATGAACATTGACAGATTGATTGCTTTGATTGAGCCGGCGAACAGTGCTTCAGAACGCGTGGCGGTGAAGATAGGTATGCATTTTGATAAAGAGATAATACGTCCCGGGGGATTGAAACGGAAAGTGTATGTGATTATACGTAATTAATGGGAGTTTGACTCAAATCTCAGATTTGGATTTCTGATCTGTCAGTGACTATTTTTTAAGAACGTTAAATAATGTGTAGGGAATAAATAGTATGAAACATATCAAAGCTGCTTCAGTTCAGTTCAATCATAAACCGGGTAATACGGTTTCTGTAAAATCAACTATGATAGCTCCCTGCGGGATGAATTGTTCACTCTGTTTGGCGAATTTCAGGGATGATAAAGGGTGTGAGGGCTGTAACGGCAGTGACGAAAACAAACCGTATCACTGTATTGCCTGCAGTATTAAAAACTGTGAATATCTTGCAAAATCAAAAACGAAATTTTGTTACGGCTGTGAAAAATTTCCCTGTACCCGGTTGAAGCGTTTGGATAAACGATACCGTACAAAATATGGTATGAGTATGATAGAGAATCTTGAAAGCATTAGAGATAATGGGATGCGATCCTTCATTAAAACTGAAAAAGATCGATGGAAATGCCGTAAATGTGGGAAAATCCTATGTGTTCATAGAGAAAATTGTGTTTATTGTGGAGAAAAATGGAGATAATCTTCCACTGAAGACTATTTGAAATCTGTAAGAGTTAGCTATTTAATATTTAGCATTAATCAATTATTATGGTTAGTAATAGTACAAAGAGAGAAATAATAAATAGATTTTAAGGATAAAACATTGGCAAAAAAAAATTATCAATTTGAAAAACGACAGAGGGATTTAGCAAAGAAGAAGAAAAAAGAAGAGAAACGTCTTAAAAAGCTGAGTAAAGCTGCAGAGGTTGAGGAAGAAAATCTGGAAACTCCCGAAGGAGAAGTTGAAATCTCTGAAGGCGAAGCAGAAGCAGAAGCAGCCGTTGAAGTTGAAGGCGAAGGTGTTGAGACAAAGAAAGAGTAAACATACTTACTTTTTCCCCGTGATCAATTAGCGGACATACTCCAAATAATTAATATAAGACATAAAACCTCTTTACATCCAAACCCGGTTCAGAATCCGGGTTATTCTGATATCCGCAATCATCTTTGATGAGTGTCAAAGCCAGTAACAAAGATAGTAACCATAATCAAGAGTCTGACGGCACGAGAAATCTTCAGAAGGCATCCGGGAATCAGGAGAGAGATATTGTGGGGAGGAGCTTATGAACCAGGATTTGCCCGTGGTATGGGTATGAAGACCACTCCGGATTTTGAGACGGTATCCCATTATGGACTGATTTTCACGAATACGTTATGTTAAATGATGACAGAACTGATTAATCAGAAACAGGAACCAGGGGTGATAGCGATGCAATATAGAACAATGCCGAAATCTGACGAGAAATTATCGGTTCTGGGGTTTGGGTGTATGCGGCTGCCCTCCAAAGGCGGCGGAGGGATAGTCAGTGCGATTGATAAGGATCGGGCTCTGGCACAGGTTCGCTACGCAATTGATAATGGGGTGAATTATCTGGATACCGCATATCCTTATCACAGAGGTCAGTCAGAGAGCTTTCTGGGTGAATATGTGCTGAAAGATGGATATCGTGAGAAGGTGAAAGTTGCCACCAAGCTGCCCTGCTTTTTTATTAATAAAAAAGAAAAAATTGAGGAAATATTTAAAAAACAGCTGAAAAAACTACAACTGGATTCTATTGATTATTATCTTCTGCACTCCATGAACGGCCCCTCGTGGGACAAGATGCTCTCTTTCGGGATCATTGAATTTATGGATAAGATACAACGTGAGGGGAAAGTCCGTCATATGGGTTTCTCTTTTCATGGAACTTACGATGCATTTATTCGAATTGTTGATGGGTATGATTGGGATTTTGTGCAGGTGCAGTATAATATTCTGGATGAGAATTTTCAGGCCGGGATACGCGGAATTGAATATGCAGCTAGTAAGGGACTCGGGGTGATTGTCATGGAACCGCTTCGCGGCGGTTCATTAGTCGGGAAAATGCCCAAAGAGATAAAAGCGTTATATGATTCAGCTCCGATCAAAAGGAGCCCTGCAGACTGGGCTTTTAGATGGATCTATAATAATCCTGCTGTTACGCTGGTTCTGTCAGGTATGAACGAAGAGGAGCATATCAAAGAAAATATACGGATTGCTTCTGAATCCCTCCCTGAGAGTCTGACAGAACAGGAGTTATCCATTATCGAAAAAGTACGGAGCACCTATCAGAATCTGATGAGAGTAGGATGTACCGGTTGTGCCTACTGCATGCCGTGCCCGGCAGGAATTAATATCCCATCCGCCTTCAAAAATCTTAATAACTACTATATGTTCGGTAAGGCCGGGGCTAAAATCTCACATTTGATGAGTGCTGGTGCAACGACCGATGACTGGGACTTTCATTGGACCAGCTCATGTATCGATTGCGGCAAGTGTGAAGAGGCATGCCCGCAGGATATTCCGGTTCGTCAGGTTTTTAAGGATGTGCAGAAGAGTTTAGAGGGTCCTTTTATCAAGTTGGGGGCACGTCTTGCACGACCTATTATGAATAGAAGGAATAAAGATGGAAATGCTTAACGAGTGTAACGTGATCCAGCATGAAGAGACAGAGTTCGAGATAACGGCTGCTCCGCATACTGACTATTTTAATGACGGCTATTCAAACCATAAAATAGCGAATGCTCCCGTTTTCTGTGAGCTCATTGATTTTAATTTTATTGCGACGGTCAAAGTGGAACCAGATTTTACAGCATCGTATGATGCAGGAACTCTGATGGTTCTTGGTGATGATGATCATTGGTTCAAGGCAGCCTTTGAGATGACTGATCTTGGGTACACCTCAATTGTCTCAGTGGTAACCGATTCTTTTTCAGATGACTGCAATAGTGAACGGGTTTCAGAGAAGGCAGTCTGGTTGAAAATCATCCGGAAAGGTCCCTGCTGGTCAATCCACTACTCTTTAGATGGACAGAAATGGAAGATGGTTCGGTATTTTTCTCTGGATCTCTCTAAAGAGATTCGTGTAGGTGTTAGTGCCCAATCTCCGGTTGGGGAGGGATGCAGGGTGCAGTTTTCAGAGTTCAGTATTACTGAGAATGATTGTACCGATCTGAGGAAGGGAGAGTGACCTGTCGTTATGAACACAATTATGAATAAGATCTTCCAACTGCAATTACGCTGCAATTAATTCATTAATCTATTTTTATCTCCAAGTCTATGATAGAGTTACATAAAGTCTTAAATATCTGCAGTAACCGTAATACTGAGGAGGAGCAAAGATGAAAATCGATCCTGCTGCCCATCAATTACAACTACTTCAATCCATG